>OKSA01000006.1_pt1 | contig 224726 bp, 202 predicted proteins | sample 1601181 | NCBI WGS metagenome assembly OKSA01 (sample SAMEA3541538, study PRJEB24748) | human gut metagenome | biome: human gut; feature: human-associated habitat; material: faeces | place: China | collected 2012
TCACATATCCTGATAATTCACAAGATAAGATAAAGGGAAGTGATTTGGTTGTTAAAAAGAAAGTAAAACCAATAGCAGACCAAGTAACACCGGCTGTACCTAAGGAAAAGACACCGGTTGAAAATCCATCAAACTTAACAAAAGAAGAAAAAGAAACAGTTAAGAAAAAGTTGGAAAAAGCAAATAAAGGAAACTTTCCAAAAGGAACAAAGATTGAAATAGGAGCGGATGGAACAGCGACAATCACATATCCTGATAATTCACAAGATAAGATAAAGGGAAGTGATTTGGTTGTTAAGAAAAAAATAATTTCAAACAAACCGACAAATAAAAAACTTCCAAAAACTTCAATTACAGGAACAAGCTTGAGTGGAGTAATTATTGGTTTAGCTGGAATTGGAATGTCTATATTAAAGAAAAAGAAAAGAGAAGATTAAGATTTTACTAAAAATAGAATATTTAGAGATAAAATAAATTATGAAATGTCTTAATTCAATAACTAAGGTTGAGGAATAATATCCTCAGCCTTTTGTTGTGCAAAAAAGTAGTGTATCAAAAATTTCTTTGAGATACACTACTTTTAAAAACATTAAAATTATTCTATTATTTCATAATTTTGTTTTAATAATTTTTTTCTTATTACTAAGTAGCAACAGATATGTGCTGTGGTTGTCAATGCCCATGAAATCGGATAAGAAATGTAAAGTGATTCCTGTGTTCTATAAATTTGAAATATAGTAAATATCCAAATTACTCTAAATAGACAAGCACCTGTCAAGGAAATCACCATTGGTAAAATGGAATATCCCATTCCTCTTAAAGAACCGACTGTTACGTCCATTAGTCCGCACAGTAGATAAGTTGCTGAAACAATTTTCATTCTGTTAAGCCCATACATAATAACTTCCGGATTATCAGTGAAAATTCCAAGTAGAATATTTCCCAAAGAATATGCACCAACCCCTAGCACAAGACCAACTACTGTAACAATTCCAAGACCTTGTAATAAAATTTTATCTATTCTATGATATTTTTTAGCTCCCATATTTTGACTTGTAAAACTCAATGTTGATTGATAAATTGAATTCATTGACATATATACAAAGCCTTCAATATTTATTGCTGCTGTATTTCCTGCAATTACTAACTTTCCAAAGGTGTTTATAGAAGATTGAATTAACACATTTGATATGCTAAATACAATACCTTGAAGTCCAGCTGGAAGTCCTATTCTTAAAATACTAATAACTTTATCTTTTTGTAATTTTATTTTTCTCAAATCTAGATGCATATAACCTACATTTTTTGTTAAAAATAATATCATCATAATAGCTGAAACATATTGAGAAATTATTGTTGCTATTGCTACTCCATCAACACTCATATTTAGTACTATAACAAAAAATAAATTTAAAAAAACATTTAAAATACCTGAAACTATTAAAAAGAAAAGAGGTCTTTTTGTATCTCCAATGGATCTTAAAAGTGCCGCTCCGAAATTATAAATGGCAGCTGCGGGACTTCCTAAGAAGATTATTTTCATATAAATTGCTGATAAATCAATAATTTCATCAGGTGTTCCCATTAGATGTAACATAGGTCTTGAAGCGATAAGTCCTACAAAAAGTAAAATTGTTCCAGAAATAATTGCAAGTCCGATTGCATTGTGAACAGTATCTGATGCATTTTTGTAATCTCTTGCACCACAATATTTTCCCATTGTTACACTGATTCCCATAGAAATTCCGATTAATAAACTTACGAGTAAATTTATTAGTGAAGAAGTCGCACCAACTCCTGCAAGTGCAGTACTTCCGGCGTAACGTCCAACAACTATTATATCTATTGTATTAAAAAGTAATTGAAAAATACTTGTAAAGATAATTGGAATTGAAAAGAATACCATTTTTTTCAAGGTCTTTCCATTTATCATATCTATTTCATTGCTTTTAACCATTATATCCTCCGTAAAAATATCTAAAATTATTCTAAAATCATAACATATATTCAAAAGTTTTGCAATAAAAAATATCGAGCTATTTTTTTGTATTTAATTTAGTGTATATTTTTGATATTCAATTATAATCAATTTAATATATGAATTAGATTTCGTTGGAAAATTTGTGTTTTCAGTCTATATGAAGTACATATGTGATATTAAGTTTTTTATTTAATAAGCCATATGATAAAACTATATTGTTTCACATATATAAATAGAAAAAAATTAATTAAAGTGATATAATAGAATAGAAAAGGAGAAATAGTACATAATTGTTGATGGTTATATGATAATGAGAAATGCTCAAAGTATCATAATTATTACAACACTAAAGTAAAAATTTGATTGGAATTTTATAAGGAGAATATATTATGAATAGTGGAATATCTATCGGTAAAGGTATTTTATGGGTACTTGTTTGGTTTGGATTTATGTTTATATATACTGCTCTTGATATTGTGATATGGAGAAAAATTGCTCCGAATTACAGTAGAATTTTGAATATAATAACTGTTGCATTGAGCATGGTTGTATTTTTTGTTTTATTGGAAAGAAAAGAGAATTTCAAACTTAATTTACTAGAAAATATTTCTATTCAAGGAATTGTAATAGCTATATGTTGTTCAATATTATTCTATTTTCTTTTAGATAAAGGGTTAGATCCTATATTTGAAAGTATTTTTCCATCGAGTAAGGAAAATTATCAACAGACAATTCAATCAATAATTTCCTCACCTATTGTAAGTCTAATTGATTTTTGTATATTTGCTCCTATTCTTGAAGAATTTTTAATGAGGGGATTTATACTCAACGGTTTATCAGTAAATTATGGAATTATTGTTGCTTTACTTATATCTTCGATACTATTTGCATTATTACACTTTAATATTGCTCAAATATTTCCTTCATTTATTTGTGGGATAATATTAGGTTTGATTTATTTATATACAGGTTCAATACTTTCTTGTATATTTGCTCATATGGGATATAATTTAATATCATATATTATGATAATTTTACCCATTTACAATAAGTAGATGTTTGTGATAACTTTATTATAATCAATAATCTTCTTTACTACATAAAAAATATTCCCAAGTCTTTAATTTGTTATAATCGACTTTGGGAATATTATTATACCATTTACTTTTATATTTAATTAACTTTTTTTCAGAATGAAATCTTTTACTACATTCGAGTTGTTCATTTTTGTTTAGATTACATTTAAGTCCCTTTTATCTACTTTTGTTGAAATTGCGTTTAAGTATCTTGTAAAAAATTTAATTAAATTTCCTATCATACAATAATGACGCATTTAAAATTACGAGTATTGAGCCTAAATTGTGAACTATTGCACCAATTAACGGATTTAAAACTCCAAGTACTGATAAAATTACTGCTACAAAGTTAATTAAAAGTGATATGATAATGTTAAATTTTATTGTCTTTACTGTTGCATTGGCAAGTTTTTTTAGATAAACTATTTTTGAAACATCATGTCCCATTAATACAATATTTGCACTCTCGATTGAAATGTCGCTACCTGTTTTTCCCATTGCAACTGAGACATCGGATAGTTTAAGAGCAGGAGCGTCGTTTATTCCATCTCCAATCATACAGACAACATTATTTTCTTTTAAATTCTTTATGTTTTCAAATTTTTCTTCAGGAGAAAGTTCTGCTTTTACTTCTATTATTCCAACTTTTTCTGAAAAGTATTTTGCAGTTGAAAGATTGTCCCCAGTTAGAAGTAGTGGCTCAATTTCAAAGTTTTTTAAATTTTCGACCATTTCTTTTGCATTTTCTCTTAGAGTGTCTGATAGAGTTACAATTGATAAGACTTCTTTTTCATCTCCAAAAAGAATTATATTCTTAGCTTCACTTGAGTATTTTTCAATTTTTTCTTTTACGTTATCTTTTATATTTATATTATTTTCTCTAAAGTATTTTTCATTACCACAGAAATATTTATTTCCTAAAATTTCTCTTTCAACACCTCTTGCAATTTTCATTTTAAAGTTTTCAACATTTTCTTTTTTTATATTTTTTTCATCTAAATATTCTGTTACTGATTTTGCAATAGGATGTTCGCTTTTTGATTCTAAACTGGAAATTAAGGACATTATTTTTTCGTCAGAAAACTCTGAAAAATTTTCTATATCATTTACATTTAATTTTCCATAAGTTAAAGTTCCTGTTTTATCAAAAGCTATTTTATTTACTTTTGCAAGTTTTTCAAGGGCATTAAATGTTTTTATTATTACACCATGCTTACTTGCTTGACCGATTGAAGCCATAACTGCTGTCGGAGTTGATAAAAATAGGGCACAAGGACAAAATACAACTAAAACTGTAACTGCTCTATTTATTGAAGTGTATAAATCAAATTTAGATAGCACCATTATTACAAAAGTTGCAATTGCAATTAAAAGCGCAGTAGGAACGAGTTTAACTGCAAGTCTGTCAATTACTGTTTGCATAGGAGTTTGTTCTTTTTCCGCTCTTTCAACCAAGTCGATAAATTTTTGCAAGGAAGAATTTTCAACATCTTTTGCTATAATGTCGATACTTCCGAAACAGTTCATAGAACCACAGAAAACTTCATCTCCAACGGTTTTGTCAACCGGTAAACTTTCTCCTGTTAGAATTGATTGGTCAATAGAAGCAAAACCCTCTTTTATAATTCCATCAACTGAAATTATTTCTCCGGGCATAACCCGAATCAAGTCTCCGTTTTCAATTTCTTCAATTGGAACTTCTTCAACAGTATAAGAGTCATCGGTTTTGAAAAGTTTCTTTGCCTTTTTTGGAGTTGAAGAAATTAAGTCGTTAAGACCTTTTTTAGCTCTGTCAACCGTATAGTCTTCTAAAAGTTCTCCAATTGCCATAAGAATTGCAATTTCAGCTGCTGCAAAATATTCTCCCACAAATACTGATGCAATTACTGCAATTGAGATTAAAAGTGAATTTTTTATTTTACATTTCATTAGGTTTTTAACAGCGCCCACCAAGAAAGGAAAAGAGGAGATAAAAATACTTATCCACACAGGCTTAAATACAGTTTCTATTTTTAAAAGATTTAAAACAACATTTAGTACAAAAAATGCTATTGAAATTATAGTAAAGTGTAAACCGCTGAAAAGTTCTTTCATTTTATTTATCATAATATCCTCCTTGATTTTTTTCATCTATAATGCTACAATTAATTTAATAACGAACACTTTGTTTGATTTAATTGTATCACTATAGATATTACATATCAATAATCAATTAAACAAAAAAGTTATACTTTGAACATTTTTTAAAAAATGTATGGAGGATTTTATGAATAGACAACAAATTAAAACCAGAAAAGCAATTTTTATGGCTTTTACAGAGCTTTTATCCAAGAAAAATTATAATAAAATAACAGTCCAGGAAATAATAGACCTTGCGGATATAGGTAGAAGTACTTTTTATTCTCATTTTGAAACTAAAGATGACTTGTTAAAAGAAATTTGTCGTGAGTTGTTTGAACATATATTTTCTAATGATTTAAGTAGAGAATGTTCAAAAATTTTTGAAAATTCAAACAAAAATCCTAAAATTTTAATTACACATATACTTTATCATTTAAAGGAAAATAAGGAAGAGTTTATAAAGGTTTTAAGTTGTGAAAGTAATGACTTGTTTTTGGGATATTTCAAAACATATCTGTACAAAGTGATTGATGAATATATTTTTATCGATAATACAGGAGATGAAAAGTTTAAAAGATTTTTAAAAAATCATATTTGCTGTACATTTGTGGAAACAATAAAATGGTGGATAAAAAATCAAATGGAAGAAAGTCCTGAGCAAATTGCAGATTATTTTTTTAGAGTAGTAGATCCTATAATTTAGTATATAATCGTTTGAGAAATTAGCTAAAATATGATAAAATAAATACGACTTTGCGTATTATGATAAATTAATATTCGTTTTATCATAATTATATATTGAATATCAGGGGGAAATTATGAAGTGTGTAATGTTTGATATGGACGGAACTTTAATTGATTCTATTGGTGGATGGTTTGGAAGTTGTTCATATTTTCTTAAAGAGATGAATTTAGAAGAAACAGATGAACTAAAAGAAATGTTTAAAGGAAAAAAACTTTATGCAAGAGGAATTGCAATAGGAAAATATTATAATCTCGATTTAACTCCGGATGAAATTTATGCCAAAAATTTAAAATATGTGAAAGAGGGATACGACGAAATTTACGGAGCAAAAGATAATGTGATGAATGCTCTAGATTATCTTAAAGAAAAAGGTTATAAAATTTCTTTGAATACTGCTACAAATATTGGACTTTGTAAAAATTGCTTGGAAAGAACGGGACTTATGAAGTATTTCGACTATATTCAAACTTGTGATGATTGTGGATATTTAAAAGACGATGAAAGATATTATGATTGGGCAATAAAAAAACATAATGAAGATGTTGATGATATTATATTCTTTGATGATACTGAAGCTCCATTAAAAACTGCAAGGAAAAGGGGAATTAAAACAGTTTTGGTTTATGAACCTTTGACAAATGGAGAGTATTTTGAAACTACAACAGATTTTGACTATAAAATGGATACAATTTCTGTTGAAAATTTAAAAAGAATTGGACTTTAAACAAAATTATAATGAAAAAAGAGCTATGTTGTGAAAATTTAACATAGCTCTTTTTAATTGTGAAACAACAAGGTTCCCGGGCACCCACCCGATGCGAAGCATCGTGGAAGGGTGGGGTTCTTATTTCTAAATTATTTTAAATAATTATCAAACCAGTCTAATATTTCTTTTAATCTTCTTATTCTATGCATTGGTTTACCACTTCTTGAAAGTTCATGATTTTCACCTTTGAACATAACAAGTCTTGCAGGTACATCATGATATTTTAATGCAGAGAACATTTGAATTCCCTCAGGTATCCAACATCTATAATCTTCATCTGAATGGATGAAAAGTGTTGGAGTTTGTGCTTTATTTGCATATTTAAGTGGAGAATGATACCACAATTTTTCATAATTATTCCAAGGTGTTGCAGAAATTTGGTCGTCAATGAAATAATATCCGATGTCTGTAAGTAAAAATTCAGAAGTCATATTTGAAATTGAACGTTGTGAACAAGCAGCCTTAAATCTGTTTGTATGTCCGATTGCCCAATTAGTCATGAAACCACCGTAACTTCCACCCATAATTGCCAACTTTTCTTCATCAAGTGCAGGGTAGTTTTTAATTACAGCATCTGTAAATTTCATTAAGTCATCAAAATCAATTTCTCCATATTTTCCACGAATATCTGCAAATTCTTTTCCTCTACCGTCAGATCCTCTAGGATTTGTGAAAAATACAAAATATCCATTATTTGCTAAAAACTGCATTTCGTGATGGAATACTTTTCCGAAAACTGTCTTAGGGCCTCCGTGAACATGAAGTACACCGGGATATTTTTTGTTTGGATCATAGTCAACAGGTTTCATAACATATCCTATAAATCCAATTCCATCATTTGTAAAGTTGATTTCTTCAATTTCTGAAAGTGAATATTCTGTTGTATCATTGTGGAAAGAAATTCTATTTTCTTCTTCCATAGAAATTTCATAAATATCTTGCAAATTGGAATCTTTTAGTGCAACAGCATAAATTTTTCCATCTTTTGAAACGTCGATACAATCGATAGAACCTGATTTTTCATTTAATCTTTCAAGATTTCCATTTTTATCAATTCTATAAATATATGAACTGTTTACCTCAGTATTTATGAAGTACATAAATCCTTCTTTTACTAAAATACCTTTTCCACCTGTTAATCTCATATCTGTTCCGACAGAGTTATTCATACACATATCAAAATTGTCATTTACAATTTTTTCAAAAGATTTATCTTTAATATTTATAATATAGATATTTGAATTTTCATTTATACCATATTCCTTCATATCTGTTGCTACAGTTATAATATTTTCAGGATCAATAAAGTTTGCATAAGCAAAAGAATAATCTTTTGCTAAAAGGTCAACTGTTTTAGTTTTAATATCTAAAATTTTAACTTCATTTACAAGAGGCATTTTTCCTGTAAAAGTTGTTGCAATAAAAACAGCCTTAGTTTTGTCCTCATTTAATTCCAAACTATAAATATCAGTGATATCATCGCTTAATGGAATAAATTCAGAAGTTTTTTTGTTGAAATGATAAAGTCTGCTTCTATCTTCATTTGTAAAGCCTATATTATTTCCCCAGAAAGGTATTTCAGTTGCAACTAGGTAATCCTTAGAATCATCATAAGTTTTTTCTTTGTTTTCTTCTTTTTTAGATTCTTTTTCTATTTTTTCTAATTCTTTTGTTCTATTGAAATTAGCTAAAACTAAAAATTCATCATCATTTATTTGTTTTATTGTATTTACCAAAGCAGGAATAGTAAAGTCTAAAACAGCTTCTCCACCGGAAGTACATATTTTGTAAAATTTAGTTGTATCAGACTCGTCTTTTTTACCTTCTCTATCACCTGCAAAGAGAATAGAACCGTCTAAAAGTTCAATGAAAGAACTTTCCTTAGCACCATTAGTAAAAACAAATGACTTTTTAGTTTCCAAATCCATTTTATAAATTCTGTGTTCATAAGAATTTTTTTCTAAATTCATATTAGAAACGCTATAGAATAGATTTTTTTCGTTTTTACTTAAATGTAAATTTCCCAAAAACTTAAAGTTTTTAAACTCATCAATTTTTATACTTTTCATATTGCCTCCTTAAACAACAATTTACAAGGATTATCTTATTGAAATTCCCTTGCAATTTGATTATACTACAAAAACAAAAAAATTACAAAAAAATTTTTGATAAATTCTAATTATATGATAAAATAAATATATTAAATGAAATTAAAAAATGGAGAAATTTATGGAAATTAGAAGATTGATTGATACTGATGCTAAAGAGTTTTATAATTGTCTTAAAATTATTGACAGCGAAACGGATTTTATGATGTTTGAACCTGATGAAAGAGTTTGGAATGAGGAAAAAATTGTAAAAAATTTAGAAGATGAAAATAATTTATTTTTAGGAGCGATAGAGAATGGTAAAATAGTAGGCTTTTTATCTGCCCAAAGGGGTGCTTTTAGGAGAATAAGACATACTGCCTATGTGGTAATTGGGATACAAAAAAATTACTGTAATAGAAAAATAGGAACACAATTATTCGAAATGCTTGACGATTGGGCAATAAAAAATGGAATTATAAGACTAGAACTTACTGTTGAATGTGAAAATAAACTAGCAATAAAATTGTATGAAAAAAGTGGTTTCGCTATCGAGGGAATTAAGAAAAAAACAATATATATAAATGGAAAATATGTTGATGAATATATGATGTCAAAAATATTTTAATGGAGTGAATATGAAAATCGGACTGGTTTCTTACGAATTTAAAAATGGGAAAATTGAATATAATATTAAAAAAATAGAAAAGGCGATTATCTCTGCTAATGGGAAAGTAGATTTGCTTTGTTTTGGAGAAACTTTTTTGCAAGGCTTTGACTCACTTTCTTGGAATTATGAAATAGATAAAAATATTGCAATTACAAAAGATTCTTTTATAATGGATAAACTAAAAAATCTTAGTGAAAAATATAATATTGATCTTGGTATCGGATATATCGAAAGAGAAAGAGAGCAAATTTTCTCTTCTTTTGTAGTAATTGAAAAAGGAAAAATAATTCACAACTATAGAAGGATTACTAAAAACTGGAAAGAATATTTAATTACTGATGAACACTATTGTGAGGGAGAGACTTCAGAAACTTTTATCTATAAGAATACAGAATTTAAAATTGCACTATGTGGCGATTTGTGGATTTGCCCCGAAAAATTTAAAACAAATGGAATTTTACTTTGGTCTGTTTATTGTAATTTCTCAAAAGATGAATGGGAAAGTACTGAACAATATGATTATGCAGGGCAATCCAAATTAGCATCGGATAATGTCCTTTTGGTAAATTCAATAACAAAATATGACCCAATAAGTGTTGGCGGGGCATATTATTTTAAAAACGGGAAAATTGAAAAGAGTTTAGAATTGAATAAAGAAGATATTTTAATCGTTGAGATATAATAAATATTCTAAAATTTAGAAAAAGAGCTGACTAGAGGTTTTAACCTCAAAATCTGCTCTTTTTTTGTTCTAAATAGATAAGTTTATTTATCCTTTAGATTATTAATTTTGTTAAGTTCAGAAATATAATCTAGTCCAAAAATTTCTATTTCGTTCAAAACTTTCTGAAATTTAGTACCTAATGTACTTAAAGAGTATTCAACATGAGGAGGTACTTCAGCAAAAACTTTTCTTTTGATTAATTTATCTTGTTCTAATTGACGCAATTGCCTTGTTAAAACAGTTCGAGTAACTTCAGGAATTAATCTTTCAAGTTCATTAAATCTTTTAGTACCTGTACTTAAATGATATAAAACTACAATTGCCCATTTTCCTTGTAAAACCTTCTGAGTAGTAACATAAGGACATTTATCATAAATAGTTGACATAAAAACCTCCTTAACATGTGTTATAGTATCGTATCAGATACTATGTATTATAAATGTTCGTACTTTTAAAGTCAAGACTTAAAAAGTATAATAATAGTAAGAGGAAATTCAATCCTCAAAAAGAAAGGAGATTGGCTATGAAAAGTGAAATTATGAAAGTATACAATGCTTATACAGAAGCATTATTGAAGGGAGATTTTAAATCGGTTTTTGAAACAATGTCTGATAATATTGTATGGCATATGGGAGGAGAAGGTCCACTTTCAGGAATTGTTAAAGGAAAAGAGGCTTTGGGAGAACGTTTAGGAGAATTTACCAAAAGAAGCAATGGGACATTTAGAGTAATTACAAATTGGGCTGCAAGTAATGATTGTTTTGTTGTTGCAAGTGTTGTTTCTTTAGCTGAAAAAGAAGATGAAAAACTAAATGACCCTGGTATTGATTTATTTAGAATAGAGAATGGAAAAATACAAGAAGTATGGACTTTTGCAGAACAACAAGAGGAAGAAGATAAATTTTGGAAATAAGGGAATTTATTTTTATAACAAAATGTAAGAGATATGTAAAATAAAATAATGAATGTCAAATTTTTAAAAAGAGAAGATTTTATATCAAAATATATAAGTCTTCTCTTTTGTTGTTTCGCAATAAGAACCCTAGCCTTCCACGATGCTTTGCATCGGGTGGGTACCGAGAACCTTGTTGTTTCACAATAAAAATTTTATACTGAATTTTAGAAAAAGAACTGATTATAGATTTTAAATCTTAGCTATCAGCTCTTTTTATTCTAAATAGATTAATAAATTTATATACTTTCTTTAAATTCAGTTAATAATTCAATAAATTTTTTAGGTTTAAAAGCGTGAATTACATGATTAGCAGAAACTTTTTTATATATAATTTGTGGAGCCAAAGAAATTGCATGTTTAGCATCATCTTCATCAAAAGCTCCTACAAGTCCAAAATTTTCATATCTTTTCCAGTCAGCGTGAATAAGCATTATTGGACATTTTGTTTTTTTAAAGGCTTCTTCGTGGTTAATCCCATCATAAAATCTTCCATCAACAAAAGCTCTAGCAAAATCGGGATCAAACATAGACAATGATTTAATAAGTAGTCGTAAACTATCAGGGAATCCTACTGTAATGGGTTTATCAGGGTATTTGTTTTGAAATTTCTTTATCTTTCTTGATAGCCAATTGGCAAACCAATTTGGAATTTTTTTAATTCTCTTATCAGAAGCAGGTATTTCCATATCTCTAAAATAATCTGCTAAATCTCTATCTTCAATATTTCCAATTTTGTCAACAAGATGTTTTAATCCATTGTAAACAAATTTATCTTGTTCTTTAAATCTTGGCATCTCCGTAGAAAAGATTGGGGCATCCTCGAGAACAATTCCAGAAACATATTCAGGAATATTAACTGCACACCATAGGGCAAGAATACCTCCAGATGAATTTCCACTTATAATTACTTTTTCTTTTATTACATTTTTGATAAACATTTTTAAGTCTTCACCTACAATTTTCCAAGAATAATAACTAGGTGTCCAAGTAGATTTTCCATGTCCTCTTATATCTATTGAATAAACTTGAAAAATTTTAGATAAAGGTATTAGTACTTTTTTATAACTCTCCCACATTCCTATTTGAGCAGGAATTAGCAACAAACTTGGTCCGTTTTTTGGACCGATTACATAGTTAAGTTTAACAGTACCTGTGTCATAAGTTTTTTCTGAAAAACCAGCATTAATTAGCTTTTTATTTTCAAGTTTTCCAGATAAGTATTCATAAGGATTTTTATAAAACATTTTATCCTCCTATCTTAAGCAATCTGTATTAAGAAATCCATTAAGCATTAAACCTAGATATTTTCTAATACTATTTTTAAATTCATCATAATTATCGAATAAATCCATTGGATTATCTTGATATTGATTGAGATGTTTTATTACAATCGCATCAATATATAAAGATAAAGCATCCACAACTAATTCATGATCAATATCTTTTCTTAAGTTAAATATTCTAATAGAATTAGAAATTTGTTTTTTTAATTTTTCATTTGATTTTTTGTGATATTCACTAAAAATATCCTTAATTTCTTTGTCAACTTCTTTGCTTGTTTCCTTAGAAGCCATATTTAAAAATTTAGTTTCATTAGGATATTTTTTTATTAAATTACATTTTTTATCCATAATACTAAAAATGTTATCGAAAAAATCATAATATGTCTTACATTCTAAATTCTGTGTCAATAAATCTACTGCATAATTAAGTAGATATAGATAAAAATTCTTTTTATTATCAAAATAGTAAAATAATAAACCCTTAGAAATACCAGCTTCCTTAACTATTAAATCAGTTTTTGCCTCCACAAATGAAAACTCTGAGAAAATTTTTATCCCTTTATTTATTATCATTTGTTTTTTATCTTCTGAAATTTTTTCAAAATTTTTAGTAACCATAAACGCCTCCTTTGTTAACTCAATAGTCAATTTCGTTTAATAAAATTATATCATCCTTTGACTAATTAGTCAATGCTAATTAAACTAAATTAAAAATTTTAAAAATGTGTATAATTAAATCCCTTCAAAAGGTTTATTAAAAAAATTATAAAAATATCTTGACTTCAAATATAATTATATAATATAATTTAAACGATATTGCAAATCAATCTATATTAAAAATTCGGAGGTTTATATGAAGAAAAAATTTACGGCAATTGTTTTAAGCCTTTCAATGTGCTTAATTCCAATTAGTCAAATGCAAGTTTTAAATGCAAAAACGACAACACAAGAACAAAAAGATGATATTTCTTTAAAATTTATCAAAGGTAGATTTGGAAGTGGTGATAAATATGAAATTACGCCTAAAGATAAATTAAAGGAAATAACAAAAATTTTTGTAGAAAATAATGAATATGTAAAAAAAGATTATAAAACTGCAGTATTTGGAAAGACATTTTTTGTTGATTTATCAGATAACTGTTTATACCTTGGTCTTAATCCAAAGGATAAAGAAGTTATAAAGATTGAGTTTAAAGATAAAAGTACTATTTCATTTAAAAAAGATGGAGATAATTTTATAAAAATAGAAGAAAATAACAATAAAAAACCTTCTACACCAAATGAAACTCCTGATAATAAAGATCAAAATGATTTTTCATTAAAAATACTTAATGAATCTTTTTTTGAAAATAAATATTCTCTTGAGTTAAAAGATAAGATTACACAAATTAAGCAGATTTTTGTGAATAATGTTGAATATTGGAAGACAAGTAGCAAATCAGCTGTTTTTGGAAATAATTACTTTATAGATGAAGAAAATAAAGTTTTGTATCTTGGACAAAAAGTTCCAGACGGACATATAGTTAAATTTGTTTTCAATGATGAATCTTCTGTTTCATTTGAAAGAAATGGAAATTCTTTTGTTAAAAAAGATAATAATTATTCTAAAAAATATCATTTAAGAATTGTAGGCTCATTTGAAGCGGCAATTATTGGGCAACAAAAATATGATGCTATTTCATCTGCTACTGGTGGTGGAGTAAATTCAAATAAAAATAGTAATGTAAGATTACAAATTGCTTATACTGAAAAAGAAACACCAGCAGATTCAGACTTTAAAGATGCAAAAGAATTAAAACATGATTTAGAATTAGAAGCAAAAATTATTTCTGATGATTCCGGTATGCAAGCAAAATATTCAAAAATGGACAATAGTGTTAAATTATCTGGAATACCAACTAAAAAAGGAAATTATAAAGTTTTTGTACAATCAAAAGATGGAAAGCTAAAATCAAACGAATTAGATTTTGAAGTATTTGATTCTAATGAAGTTACTCTTGAAGAAAGATTAGTTGAGAGCGAATTTAAAGATTTAAAAAATCCAAAAACAAAAAAAGAATGGGATATGAAACCTTGGGTAATCAAAAAGTTTGGAAAAGATAAAGAAGAAGTAACTGTTCCAAAAAATTTAAAACTTTGGTTTGGTTCAAGAGAGAGTGGAAAATATTCTGAACTAGGCTATCCAATTGAAGAAAATAAAGCTACTACTCAAACTTTAATTGTTACAGGTGAACTTTATCTTATAAATATGAAAATTTTAAGTTCTGTAAATATCGTAGTAAAAGACGGTGGTAAACTTAATCTTTCAGATTCATCATTATATGGAAAAATAACAGTTGAAAATGGTGGAACTCTTGAAGTAAATTATGATGACTATCATAAGAGTTTTGCAAGTGGATCTTCTATAAATGGTCAAATAATTTTAAAAGATGGTGCAACATTACAAAACTCTGTTATTTATTCAAATGCCAATTATTTAACTGATGGAAAAAATGCAAAACATATACAAACTCCAGTTGTGAGTGTTCAAGGTAATGCAACTATAAAAGGTAATGTATTTATACGTGGAGATGAAGCTCCTACAGGTGAACAATATAAAGGACAAGGAGCAATGGAGATTGCAAAAGGTAAAACATTAACTATTGAAAAAGATGCAAAACTTGGACTTTTTGCAGGCGGTCGCTATGCTCTTACAAGTAATGGAGGAGATGCTTTAAAATTAGAGGGAACAGTAGCAGGAAAAGGAACTTTAATTGCTGTTGGAGGAAATGGTAGATTTTCAGGCAAAGGTGGAAATGGAATTTCAGGTAATGGAACAATTACTGTTGATAATGCATATTTGCATGGTGGAAATAGTTATATGAGTAAGAATGAAGGTGGAAAAGCTGTACTTGACTCAATAACTATTGACAAAAAAACAAAAGGATATGCAATAGATGGTAAAAAATCTACAAATTCGATTGAAGACTCTAAACTTCAAAATGAAACACCAAATTGGAATGGATATACTGCTCCGAATAAAGACTTATTAGATAAATTAAGTACAGAAAATGCTCCGTCAATAGTTGGAGAAAAAGAAAAACAAAAACTTGAAAAAGATTTAGAAAAGACTAAAAAAGAGCTTGAAAAAATCAAAGAAGAACTTGAAAAAATTAAGCAAGAACTCGAAAAATCTAAACAAGATTCAGAAAAAATTAAAAAAGAGCTTGAAAAAATCAAACAAGAACTTGAAAAAGCTAAGCAAGAGTTAGAAAAGGCAAAACAATCCGGAAGTAAAAAACAAAATGAAATTGATGAGCTTAACAAAAGAATAAAAGAACTTGAAGAAAAAGTAAATTCTCTAAAAGCTAAGCTTGAAAAAGGAAAGAATAATAATTCATCAGATAAACAAAATAACAACAATCCTAAGATAATTGAATTTTTATATGGTAAAAATCAAACTGTAACAAAAAATGATGGTCATAAATTATTTTTTAGATTGGATGAAGATGTTAAAAACTTTGAAAATGTATATTTAGATGGCAAGCTTGTTGACCCATCAATGTACACTGTAAAATCAGGTAGTACAATCGTAGAGTTTACTAATGAATTTAAAAATTCTTTAACAGAAGGAAATCATAATCTTGAGTTTAAATTTAAAAATGGTTATGCAAAAACACAAATTCATGTTTTAAATAAGAAGGAAGATTCTAAAAAAGATAAAAATAAAGTTATACAAACAAAACAAAAGAATACAAAAATTAACAAGGGTCTTCCAAAAACTAATATTTCAAATTCAAGTATATTGTTAGCAGTAACAAGTTTAGTAGGTTTTCTTTATTCAAAAAAGAAAAAATAGATAACAAAATGTAATTAGCTTATAATGTAAAGCCCCAAATCAGAATAAACGATTTGGGGCTTTTCTTTGTCAAAATTAAATTTACAACGGATTTATTTATAATTAGAAATATAGTATAATAAACATTGTGGATATATAAATAAATAATCTTGTGTTATAATAAGAATAGAATAAATAAAAAATTTGGAGGTAGTATATGCTTCATTTAGAAAAAATAAATAGGAAAAATATATGGGAAATACTTAAATTAAAGGTATCTAAATCGCAAAAAAATTTTGTTGCATCTAATGACGTAAGTATTATTGAAGCATATCTAACTATTACTGCAAATGGAGTTGTTTTTCCCTTTGGAATCTATGATGACGATATGCCTATTGGTTTTCTGATGATTGGCTATGATGTAGATGAAACTTGGGAAAATGTTCCGAATATAGCAAAAGAAAACTATAATCTGTGGCGTTTGATGATTGATGAGACTTATCAACAAAAAGGCTTTGGGAAAAAAGCTATGAAACTTGCTTTAGATTTTATTAAATCATTTCCTTGTGGTAAAGCAGAGTATTGTTGGTTGTCTTATGAACCGGAAAATATAACTGCCAAAAGGTTGTATCATTCATTTGGATTTGTTGAAAATGGAGACATGGATGGAGATGAAGTTATTGCAATACTAAAACTTTAAGATAGATGAAATTTAAATTTATAGGAGAAATAGATATGACAAAGGAAGAAAGAGCAAAAAAATGGTTTAAGAATATTCAAAATGCAGAAGATATAAGTATAGAAAAAAGAATAGAGATATGCAATGTTGCTGCAAGATGGACAGCTTTTATATTTATAGCATTAGTTATAGTAGAGTTTGTTTTGTTATCAATGGTAAATAATGGATCAATTTTAAATTATTTTGCAGATGCTTTGAACGGAATGAGCAAGGATTTACATGGTAGAAGTCAATATAAAACTTTAGCTATTGCAGGGGTTGCTTTTTGTCTACCTCTTATAGTTTTACCACTAGCTATAGCTATTACTTTTAGAAATAAATATATTAAATCTAAAGCAGAAAATTATTTGTATAGAAAATAAAAATTATAATAAAATTGAGGTTTTATATGGATATTAGATTTGAAAGAGGAATAAATAGAGAAAATGCCACTCTATTATGTGAATGGTCAAATGATAGAGGAGAGGCTTTTCAAGAACAATGGATGGGATTAAAAATTTCCTATCCATTGACTTATGATAAAATTAAAGAAATGGAAAATGTATTTTCTATATTTGATAAAGATGAATTTTTGGGAATGATTCAGCAAATAAGAATTGAAAAAGAAAATATACATATAGGTAGAATTATAATAAATCCTAAAAAGCAAGGAATGGGTTTTGGAAAAGAGGCAATAAGAGGTTTTATAGATTTGATTTTTAAAGATGAAAGTATAAAAAGTATTTCTTTAAATGTTTTTGATTCTAATAAAAATGCAAAAAATCTTTATACTAAAGTTGGTTTTGAAATTGATGAAGTTATTGAAACGCCAAAACTTAAGTATATAATGAAAAAATATAGATAAATTTTATTGTGAAACTTTTTTAACAGCAATTCAAAAGATTTGCTGTTTTTCTTTGTCAAAATTAAATTTTCAACGCATTTATTTATAATCGGAAATATGGTATAATAAAAGTGTCTTTATACCTTAAGATAAAGATAATTTTGTTACAAGACATTAAAGAATAATTTATTAGAGAATGTTATTGATATAGAGGTATAATATGCAAAACAAAAAAATATTTTTATATTATTTTTTGACTGTAGGAATGGTTATGTTTCCTATTCTCAATTTATTGAGTTTTATTCCTATGGTAATTTTATACAAGAAATCGAACTTTAGAACTTATATTTTATCAGCAGGAATGTTTTTTGTATTGTCATTATTTATTTTAGGAAATTTCACTTCACTTATCCCTGTATTTATTTCTTTTATAATTATAAAAGGGATGGATAGCAGTACAGACGGTTATAAAATTCTGCTTGGAAGCGCACTGGTTATGACTGTTTTACTTGTAAGTGATTTTATGATTTTAAAAGTAAATGCGAAGTCTTATGAATTATTGATAAATAATATGACTGAATTTTTTAATAATTTTGAAAATTATAAAGAGATTTTGAATATAAAAAATGCAGAAGATTTTATTAATAAAATGTCAAATATTTATCCTTCATCTTCTTTTATAATTTCTTATGTATTCTGTGCTATAGGATATTTATTTTTATCTAAAAGAATTTATAAAATTGATAGGGATTCAGATAATATTATAATACCATTCGATATTAAATTTTTGTTTTTCAGCATAGCGGTTATAGCTGTAATGATTTTTGTAAATATCAATGGTGTAAAAAACTTTTATGAAGTTTATTTGATTTGCTTAAATTTACTTATAGCATTTGTAGGAATAATGACAATTCAAGGTTTTATAAAGTCTAATGTATTTTTAAGTGCAAGGATGAATAAAATAGTGGCAAATATATTCAGTTTTATTTCAATATTTTTTGCTATCATTTATGTAGTTTATTTTATTTATGGAATTTATAGTTCAGTTAAGCGAGGTGTGAAATGGGAAAAAAATTAATTAAATTATCAGATTTTTATGTTTTATTTTTATTTATGGTTTTAATCTCTGCTTTTGTGCTTTATTTTCAATTTATATTTGGAGTTGTGTCCTTTATACTAACTTTTATTTCATTTATTTTAGTTTTGTATTATATAAAGAATAAAAATATTGAATATGAAGAAGATATAAGGAAGTACAAAGATTCATTGGATAATATTGCCAGTGAGGTGGTTTACAAAATGCCTTTCCCTGTTGCTGTACTTAACAACAAAGGTAGAGTTAAATGGTACAGTCCGGAATTTTCAGAACTTTTTTCAGGAAGTGATATTGTTGGGATTGATATTAATTCGGAAATTTCAAGTTTTAATATTACTGAAGTTTTGAAAAAAGGTTATGGTAAAGTAAATTGGGAAACGAAAAAGTTTAATTATTTAGTTTATTATAATGTAGTAAAAGACGAGGATAACGGAGATGTTAATGTAATTATTTATTTGATAGACAACCTGGCATATTCAAAACTTAAAAAGCAATATGAAGAAGAAACTTTAAATTCTATTGTGATATACATTGATAATTACGAAGATGTTAGAAACAATGTCAAAGAAGACTTTAAAGCTATATTAATTGCTGAAATGGATAAAATTATTATAAATTATTTTTCAAGTTTAGGTGCAATTATTAGAAAGTATGATTCGGGAAAATATATTGTTATATCAAATGATATAATTTTACAAAAGATTAAACATGATAAATTCAGTATTATTGAAAAATTAAAAGCAATAGAGATTTCCGGTAATATAAAACCGACTTTAAGTATCGGTGTAGGTCTTGGCGGAAAAAATCCTTTTGAAAAATATAAAGAAGCTCAAACTGCTCTTGATATGGCTTTAGGTCGTGGAGGAGCACAAATTGTTTTCAAAAATGGAGAAGATTTGGACTTTTATGGTGGAAAAAATAATAAAGGTGTTGAAAGAAATAAAGTAAAGGCGATAGTTATTTCTCAAGCACTTGAAAACATAATAAGAGAATCTTCAGAAGTTTTTGTAATGGGACATAAAAATCCGGATATGGATTGTTTTGGAGCGGCACTTGGCGTTATGGCAATTTGTAAAGAATTGAAAAAAGATTGTTATATGGTTTTAGAAGACGTTCCCGTTACAATTAGAAATATTTATGATAGAGTTAGAGTGGGAGAACCTGATTATGTAGATATGATGATTCCTCCGGAAAAAGCGTATGATATTTGTAGAGATACAAGCTCGGTTATATTGGTAGATAATTCTAGAACACTTTCAACGGAAGCACCATATCTGTTAGATGTTACTTCAAAAATTGTTGTAATTGATCATCACAGAATAGGAAAAGATTTTGTTGAAAATCCAATGTTGACTTATCTTGAACCTTATGCATCATCTGCATGTGAACTCGTAACTGAAATAATTTATTATATGTTTGAAAAAATTGATTTGGATAAATTAATTGCAGAATCTTTACTTGCAGGGATTGTCGTAGATACAAAAAATTTCTATTATCAAACAGGAGTAAGGACTTTTGAAATGGCATCCTATTTGAAGAGATTTGGAGCGGATAGTATTGCAGTAAAACAACTTTTTAAAGATAATTTCAATACAATAAAATTAAAATCAAATGTTTTATCAAATGCAATTTCATATAGGAATTATATTTGTATTGGAGTCTTTCCGGAAGAAATTGAGGAGTCTATGTTGATTGCCGCACAGGCTGCTGATGAATTGCTTGGGGTTTTGGATATAGAATGCAGTTTTGTTTTAACTATTGTTTCAGGTCAAATCCACATAAGTGGAAGAAGTCTCGGTAAAATTTCAGTTCAATTAATTTTAGAAAAACTTGGTGGTGGTGGACATTACACTTCAGCAGGAGCAAGGCTTGATTGTTCGATGGAAGAAGCAATAGAGAAATTGAAGAAAGCTATAGATGAATATTTATTGGAGGAAGGTATAGATGAAAGTAATTTTAATTAAAGATGTAAAAAGTTTTGGGAAAGCGGGAGAACTCGTTAATGCGAAGACCGGGTATGCAAGAAACTTTTTAATTCCAAACGGATTAGCTAAAGAAGCAACTAAGGAAAATCTTGAAATTTGGGAAAAAGAACAAGCTGAATTAAAGAGAATTGAAGCTGAAAATATAAAAAATGCAAAAGAATTAAAAGAAACTTTAGAAAAATTGGAAGTAGTTATAAAGACTAAAACAGGAAACGGAGATAAACTTTTCGGCTCGATAACTTCTCAAGATATTAGTGATGCTTTAAAAAAACAACATAAAATAGAAATTGATAAAAGAAAAATAGAATTAAAAGAAAATATAAAATCACTTTGCACTTTGACAGTTCCTGTAAGAGTATATCCTGAAATAGTCGCAACTGTTAAGGTTTCTATTGAAAAGGAGTAATTTATGCATAATATTTACGACTTGGAAGCTGAAAAATGCGTCTTGTCGATAATGATTACAGAGCCAAATAAAAGAGAATATGTTTTTGAAAAATTAAAAAGAAAAGATTTTTATTTAGGTTGGCATAAAGATATATTCAGTGCAATCTTGGAATTATCAAGAGAAAATACGAACGTAGATCCGATTACAGTAATTAATAAAATGGAAGCAATGGGCTTTGATACGGAATCTAATAACGGTATTGTTGGAGTTGTTGAAATTGTAAATGCCGTTGCTTTTCCTTCAAATATTGAAAATTATTGTAAGATTGTAAAGGATAAATCAGATACTAGAAATCTACTTTTTATTCTTGATAGTATAAAAGATAGAGCATATAAAAATGAAGATTATGACAAAGTTTTAGAGTCAATTGAAGGTCAAATTTTTGAATTGTCACAAAACGAAAATAGAACAGGACTTACTCATATAAAAGATACTCTAAAAGAGGTTATTGAACTACTTGATGAAAGAAGTAAAATAAAAGGTTCTTTGACCGGCGTTCCTACAGGATTCGCAGACTTGGACAGGATATTACTTGGAATGCAAAAAAAAGACTTAATTTTACTTGCAGCAAGACCATCTGTAGGGAAGACAGCATTGGCAGGAAATATAGCTTTAAATGCTGCCCTAAAGGATTATAAAGTAGCAATTTTTTCTTTGGAAATGAGTAAAACACAATTAGCTCAAAGAATGTTAAGTTCTCTTTCTCTTGTAAATTCAAAACAATTTATGAGTGGAGATATAACTGAATGGGAAGATGTCTTTGAAGCGAGCTCTATTATAGCTGGAAAATCTATTTATATGGATGACACTGCAGGAATTTCTATAACTGAACTAAGAAGTAAATGTAGAAGACTTAAAGCTGATAGCGGTCTTGACTTTATTATGATAGACTATTTACAACTTATGACTTCTGAGGGAAGAAATGAAAATAGACAACAAGAAATTTCTACTATTTCAAGAAATTTAAAAGCATTAGCAAAGGAATTGGATGTTCCTATTTTAGCATTGAGTCAGTTATCTCGTGATAGTGAAAAAAGTGGTAGAAAGCCGAAACTTAGTGACTTAAGAGAATCAGGGGCAATCGAGCAAGATGCTGATGTTGTAATTTTACTTAACAGAGAAGATTATCAAGATAAAGAAAAAGAAGAAGAAGTACAAAATGAAATTGAATTGATTATTGCAAAGCATAGAAATGGTGAAATTGGAAGTATTAAGCTTAACTTTATTAAAGAGTACTCAAGATTTTTAGATCTTCAAACTGAAAGAGACAAGGAGCTTTTTAATGGATAATTTTTTAATTGAAGATGATGATATTAAGATTAAAAAATTTGAAAAGAGTTATTTTAAGTACTTCAAAAATTTTTCCCCTTATGATGATATATTACTAACCGATTATAATCTTTGTTTTTTGACTGAATCGGAGATTAAAAATTGGGAAAAGAGAATAAAGTCAAAAAAGAATAATTATTTTGCGATTTTTTTTAAGGATATTTTAATAGGATATATTTCTATCAGTAGGATAAGTTTTTTAAACAGTAATTTTGAACTGTCTTTATGTTTAGATGAAAAGTTTTGTTCAAAAGGATACGGTTTTAAATCGCTTAGACTGTTTTTAGAATATTATTTTGAAAATTTTGACAAGTATTCAATTTGGCTAAATGTAAATGCTTTTAATCAAAGAGCGATACATCTATATGAAAAAATCGGCTTTGAAAAAATAAGCGAATTTCTTGGAGATTTTGAAGTTCAAAAAATGCAAAAATTAAAGAGGTATGAAGAAGCGAAGGAATATTTTGAAGAAAAAAACGATATAATTTATTCCAAAATTTTCACGATGAAATTAGATAGATTAAAATTTTTAGAAAGGTGGGATAGGAGTGGAAATAAGTTTTAAAAAGTCAATAATTCAACCCGGAGTAACTCCTATTGAAAATATGTTTTTGGATAACTACTTATCGATAGTTGATGAAATTTCCTTAAAAGTATATTTATTTTTATATAAAAGACTTTTTGGATCTTATAAAAGTGAATTGTCGATAAAATTCATAGCAGAAGAGCTTAAATTTTCTGAAGTTCAGGTTATGAATGCACTAAAATATTGGAAAAATAATCAACTTTTAGATTATACTTTGGATAAAAAAGGAAATGTCGAAAAGATTGAATTTGTAAATAATTTTGCTCTTTATGCAGGTGGAGTCTATGACGACAATGTAGAAAAAGAAAAAGAAAAACCAATGATTGATAATAAAGAATATTTCAATAAAATTGAAAAACTTACAGGTTTAAGTTTAAAGCCTCATGAAATAAATGAAATTATTTCACATATTGAAGAAACGGGACATGAAATGGCATTAGTTTATAAGGCTTATGAATATGCAAAAGACACAGGAAAAAGCATGTCCGTACAGTATGTTATCGGGATTTTAAGAGCTTGGAAAAGAGATAATAATATTTCCAATGTTGAAGATTTGAAATATTTTCTTGAAAATAAAGATAAAAATAAAATTAAAAGATATAGTAAAAAGACTAAAAAATATATTGAAAAAGAACATATTTTAACAGAAGAAGAAAAAATAGAAAAAATTAAAAACGACAATAATTCGGCAACATCAGAATTACTCGATAGGTATTGATTATGAATTTAGATGAATTAGTTTTAAAAAGCCTTAATAAGAGACCGTTATTAAGGGAAAAAATCAAAGAGGAAAGAAAAAATAAAATTTATTCCTCCATTGAAAATATTGAAAATTTAATATCGAAGAGAAATAATTTAGCCACAAAAATTATGAAGTCCACACTTTTAAACTTTGATTGTTCAGAAGACAGAAAAGAATTTAAAAAATTAGAAAAAAGTATTGATGAGTTACTTGTAAAAAATGGCTTTTCGAAAGACTATTTGAATAAAATTTATGTCTGTGAAAAATGCAAAGATACAGGATACTTTAATAATTCTGTTTGTAGTTGTATAATGAGCGATTTAGTTGAGGATAGAGTTTTGGAAAGTGGCTTTTCAAATAAGAAAAGAGAACAAAATTTTGCTAATTTTGAATTTTCTCTTTTTGACGGAAACTTCGAACATGCAAATAGACTTGTAAATTCCAGAGAATATATAGAAAAACTTATATCTTTTTCAAAAGAATATTGTGATAACTTTAAAATTAAGGATTATGGAATATTCTTTTATGGAAAGAGTGGAGCCGGAAAAACTTATTTTGCATCAGCAATGGTAAATTATATGTTAGATAAGGGAAAGCGTGCTTGTTTTATAACTGCAACAGAATTTTTTGAACTTATGTCAAACTATAGTTACAGTTTTTATAGAGATAAAAAAGAATTACAGGATAGAATTGATTTTATAAGAAATGTCGATTTTCTGGTTATTGATGATCTTGGGAACGAAATTTTGAGTAAGAACAATAATAGCTTTTTAAGCTCGCTTTTGGATTATAGGATTGAAAGAGGTTTAAATACAATTATAACTTCAAATCTTTCAGAATATGATTTAGCTGAATGTTATGACTCAAGAGTTGCGAGTAGAATAAGAGGGAATTTTAAGTTTTTTGTTTTTCCACCTTCTGATTTAAGAGAAAAAATTGGTAAAAATATAAAATTATAGGAGGTAGTTATGAAATTTAATTGGGAACAAAAGAATACAGTAAATGTTATAACGGGTGTCTTGATATTTACTATTTCAATACTTTGTTATTTTATATTTTCCAATATGAAATCCATAATTTCATATACTTCGAATATAAGATATGTTTTGATGCCCTTTATAGTAGGCGGGGCAATAGCTTATATTTTAAACTTTTTTGTAAAATTTTTTGAAAATTGTTTTTTAAGATTTAAGTTTTTTAAAAAGGTAAAATATAAATATATTAGAATGTCGGCAATAATTATAACTTATTTTATATTTTTTACATTTATAATTTTACTTTTAAAATATATTATTCCACAATTTTATTCAAATATAAAGATGTTTGTAGATAGGACTCCGATATTTATAGATATGGGAGTGGAAAAAGCAAAATATATGTTGCAAAACGTTGAGTTAAGCTCTGAAATTAGATCTTTTATCAATGGTAAATTAACTGAATTTGCAACTTTTTCAACAACATTCTTAACAGATATGATTCCTTGGGTTGCTACCTTTGCAACTAGAGTAGTATCCTTGTTTTTAAATATAATTTTAGCTATAATAATATCAGGATATTTGTTGTATGATAAAGAAAATTTTTCAAGAATTTTAAAAAAATTTATGATAGCTGTTTTTCCTGAAAAAGCAAATAGAATTACTTTTAAAATTGTAAAAAGATTTGACTATACTTTAAAATCATATCTTTTAGCTAAAGGAATTGGGGCAATAATTGTCGGAATAACTTTTTATATAATTTTGTTATTTATGAAGATTGATTATGCACTTTTGTTTGCATTTATACTCGGTTTTACAAACTTAATACCATGGTTTGGCTGTTATCTTGGAGCTATACCGATAGCAATAGTATTGCTTTTCACTTCAACTTTTAATACAGTTTTATGGTTTATGATAATCGTAGTGATTGTTTCGATGATAGATGCAAATGTAATATCTCCTAGAGTTTCAGGAAAGAGTTTAGGAATAAGTTCATTTTGGGTTATTTTTGCACTTGTACTGGGAGGTAGTTTATTTGGAATTATAGGATTTTTACTTTCTGTACCGGTTTTTGTTGTCATATATACAACATTAAAGGAATATATAGAAGCGAGACTGACAAAAAAAGGATATTCCTTAAAAAATCCGGCAGAAGAGTTTGAAAAGAAAGAGGTTTAATTATGCTAGATATAAAGAGAATTAGAACTAACAAAGAAGAAGTTATCGAAAGTTTAAATTCAAGATTTGGAAATTATAATATTGATAAAGTTCTGGAGCTTGATGAAAAGAGAAGAGAAATAATTTTTGAAGTTGAAAATAAAAAAGCGAGACAAAATGAAGTTTCAAAACAAGTTCCAAAATTAAAAAAAGATGGAATAGATGTTTCAGATCTTTTTAAGGAAATGAAAGCACTTTCAGATGAAATAAAAGAACTTGACGTTAAAGTTAAAGACTTGGACGAAGAAATCAGAAAAGAACTTCTAAGTATTCCAAATACACCAAATAAAGATATTCCAATTGGAAAAAGTGATGAAGATAATGTTGAAATCAGAAAATTTTTAGAACCTAAAAAATTTGATTTTGAAGTTAAAGCTCATTGGGATTTAGGTGTAGATTTAGATATTTTAGATTTTGAAAGAGCGGTTAAAATATCCGGTTCAAGATTTTCAGTTTTTAAGGGATTAGGTGCAAAACTTGAAAGAGCATTAATAAACTTTATGCTTGATTTACATAGTGGACAAGGCTATGAAGAAGTTGGAGTTCCTGTTTTGATTAACAGAAATTCAATGTATGGAACAGGACAACTACCTAAGTTTGAAGATGATATGTTTTATGTTCCTTCAAAGGATTTATTTTTAGCACCAACTGCTGAAGTTCCTGTTACTAATCTTTTAGCAAACGAAATTTTAGAATTTGAAAAACTTCCAACTTATTATACAGCTTTTACTTATTGTTTTAGACAAGAAGCGGGCTCCGCAGGTAGAGATACAAGAGGTTTAATCAGAAATCATCAATTTGATAAAGTTGAAATGGTTAAATTTGTAAATCCTGAAAATAGTTATGATGAATTGGAAAAACTTACAAATGATGCTGAGGAAATTTTAAAACTCTTAGAAATTCCATACAGAGTAGTTTGTTTATGTACTGGAGATATTGGTTTTACAAGTGCAAAGACTTATGATATAGAAGTTTGGATGCCAAGTTATGGAAGATATGTAGAAATTTCTTCTTGCTCAAACTTTGAAGATTTCCAAGCTAGACGCGCAAATATTAGGTATAGAGATACAGATGGCAAAGTTAAATTTGTTCATACTTTGAACGGTTCTGGATTAGCTGTTGGAAGAACTTTTGCAGCAGTTTTGGAAAACTATCAAAGAGAAGATGGAAGTATAGAAATTCCGTATGTTTTAAGAAAATATATGGGTTTGGATGAGATAAGAAAATAGGGGAGTATTATGAAATTTAAAAGAGCATTACTTAGTTTAGCATTAATTTTTTCGATTTGTTTTGTCGGAACTGCAAAGTCTTATGCAATATTTGGAATTGAAAAGAAAACTACTGCATCTTTAATCGGAGATGCAAAATCAGGAGCTTTGTTTGTTGCAGAAAATATAGATGAACCTTTATCAATAGCAAGTATTTCAAAACTTATGACTTATTATTTAGTTAAAGAAAAAATAGCTGAAGGTAAGCTTAAAATGGAAGATAAAGTTAAAATATCTATAAATGCAAGCAGAGAAGAAGGTTCAAGTTTAAATTTGAAGGCAGGAGAACAAATTAGCATTAAAGATTTGCTTGATGGACTTATGGTCGTTTCCGGAAATGATTCGGCAGTTGCACTTGCAGAGGTTGTTGCTGAAAGTGAAAGTAAATTTGTAACGATGATGAATGAAAAAGCAAAGGAGCTTGGACTTCAAAATGCAACTTTTACAAATGCCTCAGGACTTACTAAAAACGGTCAGGATAATAAAATGTCAACAAGAGATATATTTACTCTTTCAAAGGCAATAATTGAAAAATATCCTGAAGTTTTAGAATATGCAAAGACTACAGTTTTAGAACAACCTTCAAGAAACTTCAAAAAAGAGAGCACGATTCCTCTAGTTGGACAAGTTGAAGGAGTTGACGGTTTAAAGACAGGACATACTGACGAAGCCGGATACTGTTTAGTTTCTACTATGAAAATAAAAAAAGGTGAAACTGAATTTAGAGTAATTTCCGTTTTGATGGGTGCAAAAACTAAAGCTGACAGAGCTCAATATATGAAAGATATGCTCAATTATGCAAAACAAAATATAGAAACCAGAAAAATTGTAGATTCCGAAAAATTTGTAAAAAAAGTTGAAACAAAATCAGCAAGTCAAGGTTTTATTGAGTTAGTTCCTAAAGAAAATCTTGAAAGAGCTTCAATGAAAGGCATAAATTACGAAACTGAAGTAACTGTAGATGATGTTAAATTGCCATTGAAAAAAGGGGATAAGGTTGGAGAAATAAAAATCAAGAATTCTAAAGAAGTGATTGCGACTGTTGACTTGGTAGCTAAAGAAGACTATTCAAAGGTGGGATTTGTTAGAAGAATTGGAAGATTTTTCAAAACAGTATTTGAAGTGGTTGAAACAATTTTACCATAGAAGGTTTTTAGATATGATAAAAATCCGACTTTAAGGTCGGATTTTTTTGTAAAGAAAAGCTACTTATATGTTATCTTAAGAAGTAGATCTGTTCTTAACTTTTGATATATTATTAATAGTTTAATAATTTTCAACTTTTTACTATCTCGATAAAGTTGTGTATTGTATGTTCAATGTATTAAATGATATAATAGTATCGTGATGATTATTTACCATAATTTTATTGGAGGATTTATGGAAACTATTTTACAAAATATGTGTATGATTTATGATAGAGATAATGATAAAATTTTAATTTTGGATAAAGTAAAAAAATATGGCTGGGAGGGACTTACCTTTGTTGGAGGACATGTTGAAAAAGGGGAAGTCTTATATGATTCTTGCGTTAGAGAAGTTTTTGAAGAAACCGGATTAACTGTAGAAAATTTAAAATTAAAAGGAACTGTCAGCTGGATTGATGAAATTAATGACAAAAGAGAATTGGGATTTTTATATTATACAGAAGATTTTTCTGGAGAATTAATTGAAAACAATGTTGAAGGAAAACTCTTTTGGATGGGAATTGATGAGTTTAAAAATGCTGATGGAAAGAGTTATAGTATAGATAAGATATTTGATTTATATTTAGACGATAATTATACTGAATTGATGATAAAATGGGGTCGAAACGACGAAGTTGTATCTGAAATATTTTTTTAAGAAAATATAAAGTTAGGAGGTAGTTATGAATTTTATTAAGGGTATTATCTTTACAATTATTTCTGCATTTGTTTTCGGCTTTACGCCAATTCTTGCAAAACTTACATATGACGGAGGGAACAATGCCATTACTCTTACATTTTTAAGAGCGTTATTGGGACTACCGTTTTTGTATGCAGGAATGAGAAAAAATCACACTCCTATGAAGATTACTAAAAGAGAATTTTTCCATTTTATTGTACTTTCTTTTTTAGGTATAGGAATTACCACAACAGCACTTTATGCATCATATAATTACATTTCTGTTGGAATGGCAACTACTATACATTTCATCTATCCTTGTGTTGTTTATTTTATTTGCATCTTATTTTTTAAAGAAAAAATTACTTTAAAAAAATTATCTGCACTTATTTTTTCAATGATAGGAATTGTATTGTTAGTCGATGAAGTTACCGGAGGAAGTGCTTTAGGGATATTTTTAGCTGCGTTATCAGGAATAACTTATAGTTTATTTTTAGTATATTTGGATAAAAGCGGTTTTAAACATATGGACCCGTTCAAATGTACTCTCTACATAAGTTTATTTAATATCGTAGGACTTTTTGTGCTTGGTAAAGTTAGTGGACAACTTACTTTTGCACTTACGCCAATGGCTTGGGGACTTACAATTTTAATTTCATTTTTAACTTCAATTTTTGGAAATGCATTTTTGCAACTTGGAGTTAAGTATTGTGGAGCTACAACAGCTTCAATTTTGTGTACATTTGAACCGATAACAAGTGTAATTTTGGGTATATTCTTCCTCAATGAATCTATGACAATTTTTAAAATTATAGGTTGTGGATTGATAGTTTTAGCAGTATTGTTATTGTCTATAAACAAAGATTTGAGAAGGAGAAGAAAATAATGAGCGCGTTTTTAGCACCGATACATTTTTGGATGTATGATAAGATTTTAATTGCACAAAAATTGACTTTTGCAGTAGAAGAAAAATTTTTAAATAAAGAAGAAAGAGACGAAGCAGAAAGTCTATTTCCTGCATTGATTTCAGAAGACTTAGAAGAAGTAATCGATCAAAGTAATATTCATGGATGGTTACATATAGCAGTTTCAAATGTTGAAATAAGATTTGCCTATGTTATAAAAAAACTTTTGGACAAAGGAATTTCGCTTGAAGATATTAAAAAAGTTGCTTTTGAATATGGAACGACTTTTCCGAAATATGAAATTTCATCCCTACAAGATGCTTATGAATTACTAATGGACATTTTACTTGACGGACTACCTTGTGATGTTTCAATTTCTGTAATTAGAGAAGAAGAAAACGAATTGGAATTCGTACTATATAATGATATTCACAAACAATATTTTAATGAATTTGATATGGAAGCTTCTGTATATCACGAACTCAGAGAGGCTTTTGTAAATGGTCTTTTTGAAAAATATTCATTAAAATATAAAAATATTATTGGTAGCAATAAGCTAATTTCAAGATAAAATGAAGATTAGAATTGATAGATTTCTTTGTCACATGGGAATTGGTTCAAGAAGTGAGATAAAGAAATATTTGAAAACTTGTCGAGTTAAGCTGAATGGAAAGTTTGAGAAGAATTCAAATACACAGGTTGACATTGAAAAAGATGAAATTTTGTTTGATGATGAAATTGTAATTTATAAGGAATTTACTTATTTGATGTTGAATAAGCCAAAGGACTTTATCAGTGCAACCTTTGATACAAAACTTCCTACTGTTTTAGACTTGCTTGAATTTCCATACTCCAATATGGAATTATTTCCAGTTGGACGACTTGACATAGATACGACAGGATTTTTGATTTTAACAAATGACGGTAAATTTTCCTACAATGTAACAAATCCAAAGAAAAAAGTAAATAAAAAATATTTTGTAACTTTAAGAGATGAAATTATAAGTGAACAAATCGAAAAACTTGAAAATGGAATTTACTTTGAAAAAGAAGATTTTACAACAGAAAATGCAAAGGTTGAAAAAATTTCAGAAAAAGAAATTAACCTTACAATTTCCGAAGGAAAATTTCATCAAGTAAAAAGAATGTTGGAATATGTGGAAAATGAAGTTGTCGAATTAAAAAGAGTGTGCATTGGAAATTTGAATTTAGACGATAGTCTTAAACTTGGAGAGTATCGAGAAATTACTAATAGTGAGTTAGAAGAAATATTTAGATAAAGTTTTGATTGTTGTCAAAACTTTTTTTATTGTTATTTTTGTGATAAAATAATTGTAAGATATTTATTTTTAGGAGTTTTTATGAAAAGTTTAGAAAATGTTAGTAATAATCATAGAAAAGAAGATTTGAAATTACTTTTTTATGGAATTTTGGTTGGGATAGCTGCAGGAGGACTTTCAAGTTTCTATCGTTATATTATTCATGGGATAGAAGGAATTATAGGAGGAATCGTAAATATAAGTAGAAGTCATTTTTACATTTATCCGATTATTTTTATTGCACTTATATTTATTTCTTTTTTAGTTACAAAGATTAAGAAAATGTCAAGATTTTGTGGAGGTTCCGGAATACCACAAGTTGAAGCGGAAATAAAGGGATATATCAATCCTAATCCTGTGAAAGTATTATTAGCAAAAATTTTCGGGGGAGCTTTAACTGCTTTGGCAGGTTTTTCAGTTGGTCGTGAAGGTCCATCAATTCAAATTGGAGCAATGAGTGGAAAATTAGTTTCAAGAAAACTAAAGAAAAATAAAACTGTTGAAAAGTTTTTGATAACTTGTGGAGCAAGTGCCGGACTTGCTGCCGCATTTAATGCTCCTGTTGCAGGAATTTTATTTGCAGTTGAAGAAGTACATCGCCACATTAGTAAAAAACTTTTGGTAGTTTGTATGGCAGCTACAATAACTGCTGATTTGGTTTCAAAAATATTGTATGGAACAGAAACGGTTTTTAATTTTAGTATGGCTGAAAAATTACCGTTGGTAAATTATTGGACTTTGATTTTATTTGCAGTTGTATTATCCGTTTTAGGAGTTCTCTATATATTTTTAATGGAATTTTTTATGAAAATTCAAGATGGATTAAACCTAAAAAAAGAATTTAAATTGATTCCATATTTTTTACTACCTATAGTAATTTTAATATTTACACCTAATTTATTAGGTGGTGGCGGCTTTTTGATGAAAGAGTTACAAACTGTTGATTTTCCAATTTATATGTTAATTTTACTTTTTATAGTAAAATTATTATTTTCAATAATTTGTTTCAGTTCAGGAGTTCCTGGTGGAATTTTCTTTCCGATATTAGTTTTAGGAGCAACTGTTGGAACAATTTTTGGGAAAATTATAGACCCGATTTATATAAATAGTTTTATTATTCTTGGAATGGCAGGATATTTGACTGCAATAGTTAGAGCACCGCTTACTTCAATAATTTTAATCTTTGAAATGACTGGTAATCTTTCCTATTTATTGCCTCTTTCAATAGTTTGTCTTATAACTTATTCCATACCGAATTATTTAAAATCACTACCTATTTACGAATATCTTTTAGAAAGATTAATGGAAAGAGAACATATTGCTACTTCAAAAGATGGAGAAAAAATGACTATGAGTATAGTTGTTGAGATTGGAAGTGAGATAGAAAATAAGAAAATAAAAGAAGTAGAATTTCCAAAGGGAATGTTAATTATAAATATTGACAGAGGAGTCGAAGAAATAATACCAAATGGGGAAACTACAATAATAAATGGGGATGTTATAAATGTACTCGTAAGTGAAAATAAATTATTTGATACATTTAACGCATTACAAAAAATTTGTCAAAATAATTAAAAAATAAAGAATACTTTTAGAATTGTTAGGGGGTCTTATGATTAAATTATTAACTTTAGAAGAAATTGAAAAATATAAAAGAGAAATTTCCGATATATACAAAGAAGTTTTTAAAACTGATGATTTTTCTGCTAATTTTTTAATTACCAGAATTGACGGTAGTTTAAAAAATAATATAAAAATTGTTGGAGCTTTTGAAAATGAAAAGTTAATCGGTTTTGTATATGGCTTTGATTTTTTAAAAGAAAATTGGTGGGCAATGCAAGTGGATTCACAGTTACCAAGTGGAATTGATTGGTATAAAGGCACTTTTGAACTTAATGAATTGGCAGTTATTGAAAAATATCAAGGTAAAGGATATGGGAAAAAATTGATGAAATGTCTAATTGAGAATTTTGAAGGAGATAAAATTTTATTATCCACTAAGAAATTTAATAATGATAAAATAATTAATTTTTATCATAAACTAGGATTTAAAGATTTAATAAATCCATTTGAATATCCTAATGGAGATTATGAAACATCAATTATACTATGTTTAAGTAAATAGTTTTTTAATGGTTAGATTAAGGTCTAATCATTTTTTTGTTGTTAAACAACAAGGTTTTCTGAATTTTATTTGATATAAAGTATTATAAAAGAGTTGAATTATCATATAATAATATAAATATAGATATTTACTATCAAATGTATTGACAACGATTGCCTATAATGGTAAAATAAAATAAATAAGAAATAACTATCAAAAATGTTTTTTGTTTTTTCTTATTGAAAATATATTTTAGGAGGGTTTTTTATGATTACAGATGGATTTCAATTTATTGCTCTGTTATTTTTTGTTTCAGGTATAGTTATTTACTTGGAAAAGAAGTTTAAAAATGGAATATTTTTTAAATATATTCCTGCGTTGGTTATAATTTATTTCGGCGCTATGATTTTATCTACATTGGGCGTATGGGATATGAATGTGGAAAGTGTATCTAAAGCCAGAAGTGTTTTAAAAGATGCAATATTGCCGTCAATGATATTTTTAATGCTATTAAGGGCTGACCTTAGAGATATAGCAAAATTAGGTCCTAGAATGATAATTTCATTCTTTACTGCAACATTTACTATAATGATTGGTTTTGTTGTGGCATTTCTTATCTTCAAAGGAAGTCTTGCATCCAATGCACCTTTAACTTTTGGAGCACTAGCAGGAAGTTGGGTTGGAGGAACACAAAATATGGTTGCGGTACAACAAGCAGTAGGACTTGAAGGCTCAGGAATGGGTTATACACTATTGATTGACTCAATAGACTATTCAATATGGATAATGTTCTTATTATTCTTAGTTCCATTTGCAAACAAGTTTAACAAGTGGACAAAGGCTGACACATCAAAAATTGATAATATAAATGAACATTTAACTGCAAAATTTTCAACAATAAGTAAAGAGATAACTTTCCAAGATATATTTTTCTTATTGAGTGTTTCACTTGGAGTTACAGCGGTTACAGGAATAATGGGAAATGAATTGGTAAAAGTTCCTGCACTTGCATTTATGGGAGCAACAGGTTGGACAATAATCATAACTACAATCTTAGGAGTTATTTTTGCAATGACACCACTTGCAAGAATTCCGGGATCTCCTGAAGTTTCAAATGTACTATTATATATGCTAATAGGCTTAATCGCATCAAATGCAAACTTTATGGAACTTACTCAAGCTCCGGCATATATTTTAGCAGGTTTTGTAATTCTTATAATTCATGGAGTTTTAATGGCTATAATCGGAAAAGTATTCAAACTTGATTTATTCACTTGTGGTATAGCTTCTCTTTCAAACATAGGCGGAGTAGCTTCTTCACCTGTACTTGCTGCGGCATATTCACAATCATTGGTGCCGATAGCTGTATTAATGGCATTAATCGGAGTTATTACCGGAACGTTTTTCGGAATTGGAGTTGCAAAATTCCTGACACTTTTAGCTTGATGAAATTTTTTTATAGAATGGTTGATTTTATCAGCCATTCTTTTTTTGTGTAAAAAGCTTATTAAATGTATCAAAATATAAAACTTGTAAAAAGTTTTTTTTTGGTATATACTATTTTGGGAATGTTTTAAAAGGAGTTTTGTATATGAAAAAGGCAATGCAAATGTCCGAATCCGTTGAAGTTGCAATTTTTTTAGCATTAAGCGGGGGGCTTATGGATGCATATTCATATCTTTTAAGAGGAGAAGTTTTTGCGAATGCACAAACTGGAAATATGTTGTTATTAGGAGTTCATGCTTCTCAAGGAAATTGGGCAATGTGTTTAAAATATGCTTTTCCAATATCTTTTTTTACTTTTGGGATTTTTTTATCGGATTTATTTAGAAAAAAAGGTAATTTTAAATTACATTGGCGACAAAATGCTGTTATATTTGAAATACTTTTGCTTATTTGTGTGGCATTTATTCCTGAAAATATGAATGCACTTGCAAATGCAATGACATCTTTCGCCTGTGGAATACAAGTTCAAAGTTTTAAAAAACTTTGCGGTATAGATTTTTCTACAACAATGTGTATTGGAAATTTAAGAGGTGGAACTCACAATTTAGCTGAGTATTTTTATACAAAAAATAAAAAATTTTTAGAATATAGTTTAATGTATTTTGGAGTTATATTATGTTTTATTATCGGAGCGATTATAGGAAGTAAATTTAGTAATATCTTAGGATTAAAAACTATTTTGTTAAGTGCTTTTTCGCTTATTATTTGTGTATTTATTATGTTTATAGATAGAGAAAATTAAAGGAGAGAGATTTTGTTTAATATAGTTTTGTTGGAACCGGAAATTCCTTTCAATACTGGGGCTATTGGAAGAACTTGTGTCGCAACCGACACTAAATTACATTTGATAAAACCTTTGGGTTTTTCACTTGATGATAAAATGGTGAAGAGATCGGGTCTTGATTATTGGGATAAGTTAAAACTTTTTGTCTATGAAAATATTGAAGATTTTTATGAAAAAAATCCAAATGCAAATATCTATTTTGCAACTACAAAGGCAAAAAGAACTTATGATAAGGTTGAATATTTGCCAAATGATTATATATTGTTTGGTAAAGAGAGTAAGGGAATACCTGAAGAAATTTTAGTTAAAAACGAAAAACATTGTGTGAGAATACCTATGTGGGGAGAAATTCGTTCCCTAAATTTATCAAATTCGGCAGCAATAGTTTTGTATGAAGCATTAAGACAACAAGATTTTTCAGAACTTGAAAAGTTTGGAAATTTGCATAGATTACATTGGAGTGAATAATGGACGAAGAATTATATGAATTATTAAAACAAAAAAGAAAAATAGAAGCTGTAAAGTACGTTAGAAACAAATACGATATAGATTTTAAAAGAGCAAAAGAAACAGTTGATAATTTAACTGAAAAAGTGGAATATTTTGAAGGAAAAAATCTTGGCTTATTTGAAGAAGATTTTTCTGACAATAAAAATTTAGATACTTCTGAAATATCTGATGACAATTTATATGCTTTGATAAAAGAAAATAGAAAAATTGAGGCTGTAAAATATGTAAAGGATAAGTATAATTTTGATTTAAAAACATCTAAGAAAATAGTTGATAGTTTAGATATAAATAATCTAATGGCATTTACAGAAAAAAATATTGTTTCTGCATCAAAAACTGATTTTTCTAAATATGGAAGTGGTTATAGTAACGAAAGTTATTCTTATGAAATGATTGATGGAAAACAACATTACTATGCATATAGTAAAGACGGAGAAAAAAGAGAAGTCAATAGGTTCTCCATTCCTAGTGAAATATTGAAATATTTTGATAAAGCTGCAGAAAAAAAGGCAGATGAAAATGAAGATAAAGAATATAGGAAAAAAAATATCTTTTGGGGAATTTTGTTGGTAGCATTAATAGTTGGAATTTATTTCTACTTTAATTAAAATTTGACATTTTAAAGAAATTGAATTTTTGACTATTGGGGTTAGTTAAAATTTTTTGTCTATAAAAATATTGAATATTTTTCAGAATTTAAAGATTTACACATTATATTGGAGTGAGCAATGGACGAAGAATTATATGATTTATTAAAACAGAAAAGAAAAGAAGAAGCTGTAAAGCATGTTAAAAATAAATATAATATGGATTTTAAAAGTGCAAAAGAAACAATTGATAAGATGACAAAAACCTTGGAATTTTTTGACGGTAAAAATCATGGTTTATCAAAAACTGATTTTTCCGATATGTTTAAAAATTCAATAATATCCAGGATATATGATAATGATTTATATGCACTGATAAGAGAAAATAGAAAAATAGAAGCTGTAAAATATGTAAAAGACAAATATAATTTTGATTTAGAAAAGGCAAAAGCTATGGTTGATACTTTAGAGCCGGAGATGTTTACAGAAAAAAGCATTATTTCCACATCAAATTCTAATTCATCTAATTTTGAAAGTGGTTATAGTATTGGAAACTATTCCTATAAAATGATTGATGGAGAACAACTTTACTATACTTATAAAGACGGAGAAAAAAAAGAAGTAAATAGGGTTTCAATTCCAAAAGATATACTTAAAGATTTTGAAGAATCTGCAGATGAATACGAAGATAAAAGAATAAAAAGAAAAAATATTCTTTTAGGAATACTTTTAGTGATTATAATAACTGGAATACTTATTTACTTTAATTAAAATTTGACACTTTAATTTGTTTGTGTTAAAATTTAAATGATGTAGAGATATATCAAAAATTAATAAAAAATTCAGGAGGAAGGAATGTTAATTAGATAACTATTATGAAACAGAAATTTAATAGCTTTTTAGAGCTTAGTTTTTTGTTGCCATTTTAGTTATGCATTCCTTTTTGTGTTCTTTTTTAGGACTCCTTTTTGAGTTGCAAAGTGAATGTTGAAATGGCAATAAGTAGGTTGCCATTTTTTTGTGGCTTAATTGAGGAGGATATATGCTTAGTATAAAAAATTTAACGATATATTTAGTGAATGATTTAAGAACGGTAATTGAAAGTTTCAGCTTTTCTTTAGAAAGAGGAATGAAGGTTTGTATAATTGGAGAAGAGGGAAACGGAAAGTCCAGCATTTTAAAGGCGATAGTAGATGATGAGGGATTGAAAGAATATGCTGAAATAAGTGGAGATATAAATAAGCAAAATGAAGTTATAGGATATTTACCACAGATTTTAGAATCAAAGATTTTAAATTTTTCAACAAAGGAATATCTTGAAAATAAAATTAAAGAGGAATTTTTTGACTACAATTTATTTTACAAATTATTAAAGGAGTTAAATTTTGATGAAAATTTAATAAATGAAAAACAAAAGATAAGTGAATTATCAGGTGGAGAAAGAATTAAATTTATTTTACTTTGTGAACTTATGAAAGAGCCGACTTGTCTTTTATTGGACGAGCCTAGTAATGATTTGGATATAAATTCTATTGAATGGCTTAAGAATTTTATAAAAAACATTGATATTCCAATAATATTTATTTCTCATGATGAGGATTTAATTGAAAATTGTGCAAATGTAATTATTCATATTGAACAACTTATGAGAAAACAAAAACCGAAGATTTCGATTGAAAAGTTGGATTATGAAAATTATGTTGAGAATAGAGGAAATACTATTGAAAGACAGGAGAGAATTGCAAAAAAACAAAGAGAAGAATTTGATAAGAAACAAAGAAAATATCAGAAAATATATGAAAGAGTGCAACATGAAATCAGAAGTACAAAAAATGATTTTTGGGGGACAGAGCTGAAAATAAAAATGCATACTGTAAAGTCTATCGGGAGAAGACTTGAAAAAGAAAAGGAGAATTTACTGGATTTTCCCGATTATGAAGAATCTATTTTTGTAAAATTTGATGAAGCTGTTAATTATTCATCCAAAAAAGAAATTTTGGATTTGAATTTGGGAAAACTTGTCATCGGTTCTAAAATTTTGAGTGAAAATATAGAGTTAAAGGTATTTGGTACTGATAAAATCTGTATAATCGGAGAAAATGGAATAGGAAAGACAACTCTTTTAAAGATAATTTTGGAAAATATAAAGAAAAATGTAAAGATTGCTTATATGCCACAGAATTATGATGATAAGATGAATGTTGATATGAGTATTATAGATTATTTGAGTAAGACTTACGAAAAGGAAGAGACTACAAAGATTAGAACATTTTTAGGGTCAATGAAGTTTACTGCAGATGAGATGTTTCATAATTTAAAATCACTTTCTGGAGGACAAAAGGCGAAAATTTACTTTTTAAAAATGATTTTAGAAAATCCTGAAGTTTTAGTTTTAGACGAGCCTACGAGAAATTTATCTCCTTTTTCGTCAGTTGAAATCAGAAAATTATTAAAATCATATAGAGGAGCAATAATCTCAGTTTCTCACGATAAAAAATATATTAATGTGGTTTGTGATAAAGTATATAGGCTTAATAAAAAAGGACTTGAACTTGTAATTTAAAAGGGATAAGGCATATAAGCAAAATTTTGACTACTTTTTGTATTTATGGTAAAATAAAAGCTAGTTAATTAGGATTTTAACATAAAAAACGGAGGATATATGGATAAAATTTTTGATATTTTGGAGGGTATTTTTTCAGTTGAAACCTTTGGAAATTTAAAGCTATATGATTTAATGGCAATTATTTTTAAATATATTTTTGTTATTATTATCTATTATTTTATTTATAATATAATTAAAATGATATATTTTGATATTAGCACAACAAGTGAAATGAGTGAGGTTTCTAATACCTATCTAAAACTTATAAACAGAAAGGAAAGTCTTCCTTTTAAAGTTCATGAACATTATTATATAAATAATGAGACAACTTTAGGTCGTGGTGATTCTAATGATATTGTAATAAATGATAAATTTATTTCTAAAAAACATATGCGAATTATTAAAGAAGATGGAATTTATTATATTGAAGATTTAGGTTCTGCAAATGGAACTTTGCTAAATGGAGAACCAATTACAGAAGCCATTGAACTTAAAGATAAGGATTTAATAGACGTTGGTCGAATTGAGTTTTTATTTGTAAATGAGGAAGTTGATGATGATTAGTAAAAAATTAATGTCAAGATTTAGAACTTTAACTGTAAATTCCCATGTCAGTACAAAGAGTATACAAGGACTTTTGTTATTCTTTCAAATTTTAGGATTATTTTTAATTATGGCTAGGGATTTTGCGAATTTTGACAAAACTAAGTTGTATTTTATGATTGCATTGATTGGTTTTGTATATATTTCTGGGAAATTGGTACAAAAGTTTACTAGGGGCGATTATTATATAATGCTTATTGCGAATATGCTTTTTTCTATTGGAATTTTAGAGATTTATAGACTGAATAATAAGTTGGCATATAGACAAATTATTTGGTTTTGTATTGGAATTGTAGCTTTTTGGGTTGTATATTTGATTTTAAAATATGTAAAGATTTGGAGCAAAATGTATTATTTTTATGCTGGAATTTCTTATCTTTTGTTTATTGCAACTTTTTTATTCGGTAGAAAAATTAATGGTGCAAAAAACTGGATAAGATTGGGATCGAATTTTGCTTTCCAACCGTCTGAGCTTATAAAGATAGCTTTTGTCTTTCTTATTGCAGCTTTTTATAAAAATAGAGATAAGTTTGAAAAAGATTTTTTCAAAAAATATAGTTTGCATTTCTTTTTCTATACATTTTTAGGATTTTTATTTTTACAAAAAGACTTAGGTACAGTACTTGTGTTTTCGGGAGTTTTTATCTTTGCACAGTATATGTATGAACCGCATAGAAAATATATATTTGTAAATCTTTTGATTCTTTCTTTCGGAGCCGTGTTGGGATATGTTTTGTTTAAGCATGTTAAGGTAAGAGTAAAAATTTGGTTAGATCCTTTTAAATATGCAGATGGAATGGGCTATCAAATAATTCAAGGTTTTTATGCGATTGCAAGTGGTGGATTTTTCGGAAAAGGTCTTGGACTTGGAAGACCGGATTATATTCCTTTTGCAGAAAGTGACTATATATTTGCAAGTATTTGTGAAGAAATGGGAATTTTAATGGGAATGGGAGTAGTTATGTTGTTTTTAATCTTAACATACAGAGGAATAAAAACTTCTATGGAACAACATAATAAATTCTATAAGTATGTAGCTTTTTGTCTTTCATTAATTTTCGCTTTTCAGTCATTGATAATGTTCGGAGGAATTTTAAAACTTATTCCACTTACAGGAATCACAATACCTTTTGTCAGCTATGGAGGTTCTTCAATTCTTTCAAGTTTCATTGCTTTGGGGATTTTACAGTATGCCTCTGAAGAAAATATATAGGAGGATAATATGGTTGAAATTAAAAGATATAAGAGGATTTTAACATTTATAAGTTTACTATTTATTTTAATTCTTGGATATATGACTTATTTTCAAGTTGCAAAAGCAGATAAACTTAAAAATGATGAAGATAATAAAAGAAATTGGGTTGATGACAATAAATTAAAGAGAGGAAATATCCTCGATTCTAATGGAAATATTTTAGCTGAAACTAAAACTGATGAAAAGGGAGATAAATTCAGATATTTTCCTTATGGGGAAGCCTATGCTCATATAGTCGGATATAACAGCAAAAAATATGGAAAAACGGGAATTGAGAAAAAATTTAATACAACTCTTTTAAACAAACAGGATAAAACTCCTATAGGAGAATTAAAGAAAATTTTAATTGATCAAAAAGAAGGTAATTCAGTAAAATTGACTACAAATACGGAATTGCAAAAATATGCCCTTTCTCTTTTGGAGGGACATAAGGGGTCGATGATTTTGATGAATCCACAAACCGGATCAATAATTGCAATGGCGGACAGACCTACTTTTGATCCAAATAAAATAGAATCTAATTGGGCAAACATTATTTCAGATGAGGAAAATGCACCGCTTTTAGCGAGAAGTACTTCCGGACTTTTCACACCCGGATCTGTTTATAAACTTATAACAGGAACTGCATTGCTTGAAAAACTTAGTGGAAGTGATTTAAATTACAATGATAAAGGTTCAACAACTATTGACCATTATAAAATAAATAACTATGCAAAGGAAGTCAATGGAAATATAGATTTGAGAAAGGCTTTGGTAAAATCTTCAAACACATATTTTGCAGATCAAGTACAAAAAATTGGAGTTGATTCTATGATTGATGTAAGTAAAAGATTTATGTTCGGTCAAGAAATTCCTTTTGAGTTAAAAACTGCAATTTCTCCAATTCCGTATAACGATAAAACTACGGCTTTGGAACTTGGAACTGCGGCGTTTGGGCAAGGAAAAGATTTGGTTACTCCATTACAGGTTGCATTGTACACAAGTGCAATTGCTAATGGCGGAAATATGATGAAACCTCATATTGTAAGTGAAATTCTAGATCCAAGTGGGAAAATAATTGAAAAAGTTACACCTGAAGTTTTATCAAAAGTTGCTGACAAAAAAATAATGGACACAATGAAAGATTATTTAAAATCTTCAGGGGATAGAAATTTCGCCGGATTTGTGAAAGGAAAGAAAGTTGCAGGTAAAACAGGAACCGCAGAAAAAACAAAGGATAAAATTCATTCTTGGGTTACAGTTTTTTATCCTGTAGATAATCCTACAATTGTATGTACAGCATTTTTTGAAGAGGAAAACAAAATTGCCGCTGAAATGATTCCTCTTGTAAAAAAACTTGTAAATAAAGCGATAGAGCTTGGATATTAGGAGATACTATGAATTATAGAGTGCTATTTAGAATTGAAAGATTAAAACTTATAGATAAATTAAAGGCAAAAATCGTAAATTATAGAAGGTATTGCGAAGAAATGGGTGATACTTGTGAAATTGAAATAGTTTGTGCAGGAAATGTGGTTTCGCATTTTTTGGAAGAAGATGAGTTTTTTAAAGATGAAAGTCTACAAGTTAAACTCTGTAAAAATGCCTTAAACGGATTAAAGCCGAACTATGAACAGAAAAATATTCAAATAGTATCAGCTGGTATTGGGGAAGTAATTAAGAGAAAATCTGAGGGCTGGATTGAATACACAATAGAATAAAAATTTACTGAAAAAAGAATGTTTACAGAAGAACATTCTTTTTTCTTATGAAGAAATATGTTTTTAAAAATATTGATAAAAAGTGAAAAAAATGGTAAAATTAATGTGTATAATTTTAATTTTTTGTTTGGAGGGGCATAATGGAAAAATATAATTGGTCATTAGAAAAAATTTATAAAAATATGGATGAAGCAAGAGCTGAAATAAAACTTTGTGATGAATTTATTGAAAAAATTGTAAAAGAAGAAAAATCTGTTAAAAATTTAAAAAATATTATGGAATTATCTGAAAAGGCAAGTAGACTTGTAGAAAAATTATATACTTATTCATATATGAAAAGAGATGAGGACAGCAGAGTCCCCGAAGCACAAAAATTAGCTTTAGAAGTAACTTCTTTAGGTTCAAGATTCGGATCTGCTACGGCATTTTTTGATCCTTTCTTAATGAGTTTATCTGATGAAAAATTGGAAAATTTCTATAAAGAAGGAGATAATGAAAAATATAGAATTCATTTTGAAAATATTTTAAGGTTTAAACCTCATACTTTAAGTGCCGATGAAGAAAAACTTCTTGCAAATTGTAGTGAAATGGAGAGGACAGGTCAAAATTCATTCTATATGTTAAGTTATGCTGATATGGATTATGGTAATATTGAAAGTAAAGGTGGAGAAAAATTAACTCCGGCTAATTTCAATACTTTTCTTTTAGATGAAAATGAAGAAGTAAGAAAAGAAGCGTTTGATAAAATGTATAAAACTGTTTCAAACTTTAAAAATACTTATGCCACAACTTTATACAGTGCGATTAAGAACTTAACAACACTTGCTAAGGTTAAACACTATCCTTCAGCTAGATATATGGAATTATTCCAAGATTGTGTACCTGAAACAGTTTATGACTCATTGATAGAAAGTATTGAAGAATATCTTCCTTCTCTTCATAAATATTATGGATTAAGAAAGAAAGCATTAAAGAAAGATAAACAATATATGTGGGATGTTTCTATAAATTTAGAAAAAGAATTTGATCAAAAATATCCTTATGAAAAAGCAAGAGAATTAATAACTGAAGGTCTTAAACCATTGGGAGAAGACTATATTGAAGTTTTAAATAGAGGTTTTGACGATCGTTGGGTTGACGTTTATCCAAGAGAAGGAAAAGCTGGTGGAGCATATTCATGGGGAAGCTTTGATACAGATCCATATATCCTAATGAATTATACAGATACTTTAGATAGTATGTTTACATTAGCTCATGAATTTGGACATTCAATGCATAGTTATTATTCAAAATCTGACAATGACTATCTATATGCTCAATATAAGATTTTCGTTGCAGAAGTTGCATCAACTTTTAATGAATTAACTCTATTAGATTATTTGTTAAAGAATGTTAAGAATAAAAATGAAAAGATTTATATCCTAAACTATTACATTAATATGTTTATCGGAACAGTATTTAGACAAACAATGTTTGCTGAATTTGAAAAGAATACACATTTAGAAGTTGAAGTGGGAAATGCCTTAACTGCCGATGATTTCACAAGAATTATGAGCGAATTAAATGACAAATATTATGGAGAAAATGTTGAAAAGAGTGAGTTAGCTAGTTACTTATGGGCTAGAATTCCTCATTTCTACACTAATTTCTATGTATATAAATATGCAACAAGTTTCTGTGCTGCAAGTTTCTTATCAAGCAGAGTTGTTAAGGGAGATAAAGAAGCATTAAAGAGTTATAGAAATTTCTTAAAAGACGGATGTAGACATCAACCGATAGAACAATTAAGAGCTGCAGGAATAGATATGGAAGATAAAAATTCTATCAATAAAGCTCTAGATGTTTTCAAAGGTTTAGTTGACGAACTAGAAAAAGAATTAGAAGCTTAGAAAGATTTAAGGAGGGTTTTTTTCGTGTCTAAGAAAAATAAAAAAAAGAATAAAATTGAAAAAAATTCTTCAAATTTTTCAGAGGGTGGATTTGATAAATCTATTTTATCCGACTATTCTCAATGGAGAGAAGATTATTCCGAAAAAGAAATTTCTGAAGAAACTGTCCTCGAATCCACTAAAGAAAAAGAAACTGATAAAGTAGATGATTTAGATTTTAAATCAAGTCTTATCAATTCGGAAGTGGAAGATCATACTTTTTCAACTGATGAAGAAAAAGCAAAAATAAATTCAAAGGTTGAAAAAGAAAAAGAGAATAAAGAAGAAAATAACGAAGAAGATAAAGAAAAAAACAAAGACGATAGTGAAGAAGATGAAATATTAACAGAAACACAAAGACTTCAACTTATTTATGGGAATGTTGTTCCTCTACATGAAAGACGTCGTAGAGGAAGCAAAGCTGTTAAGAATAAAGAAAAAAACAAAGATAAAAATCCAAAAGTTTTAGAAACTGTAAAGGGCGAAGAAAAAGAATCATCTGTTGAAGAAAAAATTGCTCAAAGTTCAGTTGAAAGTATTGAAAAAAAGGAAACTAAAAAGCAGGAGAAAATTGAAGAGCAAAAGGAAGGTAAATCCAAAGAAACTGAGAAGCAAAAAGAAATTCAAAAAACAAAGGAAGAAAAGGATAAAAAGGAAGTAAATAAATATGATATGCCGAAAGTTCCAAAAACTTTGAAGATAATTTTTTCTTGTACTATCCTTTTAGCAATTTCAGTAGTCAGTTTTTTTGGACTTAAGGCATATCACTCTCTTGGAGTAAAACTTCCAAGTATTCTATCCGGAGTTGAATCCAAAAAAATCGGATTTTATACTTCAAACTTTGTTTTTAATGGAAAAGTACTAGATAAAGATCAAGCAGAATATCTTATATCTATGTTTGAAGAAGATGAAACAAAATTAGCTACAATTAAAAAATGGCTTAAAGAAGATGCTGAAAATCTAAAGAAAGATGAAAACTATAAGAGTGATAGACCTGTTAGGCTTCAAAAAAGCGAAAAAATTTTAGGACTTTTTGATGATTATAAAATTTGTTTAGATCCGATAAAATTGAAAGTCGAAAAGAATGATAAGGTGGAAACTTCTATTTTATTAAACGGAAAAGAAGAGAGCGTTTCAGATAAAGAATATGAGCTGTTTCCGGGAAAATATACAATCTTTTATTATGATAATAATGTAAAATTAAAAGAGGAAATTTCTCTTTTTTATGATGAAAAGTCTAGTGTTAAAAATGTCTCTTATGGAGTGGGAGCGGACTACAAATTGGCAAATGAAGTTGAAAAACTTGATACAAACTCAAAGGAGAGTTCATTTAAAATAGTAACAAGAGATGAAAATAGTATTTTATTTGTAAATGATAAAAATACAGAATTAACTGTAAAGGAATTTAATAAATTGTCAGGAACAAATATTAAAAAGGGTGATATTTTAAAAGTTGTAACAAAAATGCCTTGGGGATATACAATTTCTGACGGAGTTACTTATCAAGGAGAAAGAAAAGTAAATGTAAGTACTCCTCTTAGCGATAAAAGATTACTTGATGTTGCAATTTCAAGAACTATTGAATTATTAAGAGAAGATGTTCAGTCAAGAGGCAAAAAAGATGCAAGTTTATTGACTACAATGATAAATCCATCTTTACAAATTGAAGCAAAAAGAGTTGAGTCATTGATAAATAACGGAAGAGAATATATTGGAGGTTATCCTTCAATGGAATTTGACCTTAATTCTTTTGAAATAAGAGAATATGGAGATACTTATGAAATGTATATAGGTGGACATCTATTAGTTCAAGAAATAACTTATCCTCAAAATAGTAAACCGCCAAAATTGGAATCAATAACACCGACAGAATCAACAGTCGGATTCCATTTTATCTATGATAAGCAAAAGAAAAATTGGTATAGCAATGTTTGGGGTTTTACAACAAGAACAATAACAAGAGATAATATAAAAAGTGTTGATATCTCAAAAGATATGATTGCGAGGTAAGTTTATAACATGATTTTGACCGACCTTAAAAATTGAATAAAATCAGTTTTATTAGGTCGGTTTGTTATATTTAAAATAAATATTAGGAGCATTGTATGAATATTGATATTATTTTTCAAAATATTGAATTTTTGATAAAGATGGTTCTTGCAACTTCTATGGGGGCAATAATCGGTTTTGAAAGAAAGAGTAGAAATAAAGAAGCAGGTATTAGAACTCATGCGATAGTTTGTTTGGCATCAGCACTTATGGTAATAGTTTCTAAATATGGTTTTTTTGATGTAGGAAATTATGATGCAGCACGTGTTGCAGCTCAAGTTGTTTCCGGAATTGGCTTTTTAGGAGCGGGACTTATTTTTATAAAAAATAATGCCGTAAATGGATTGACAACTGCTGCAGGAGTTTGGGCTACTGCTGGAATTGGACTTGCTATGGGAGCGGGACTTTATGCAGTTGCGATTTTTGGAACTCTTTTAATTGTAATCATTCAAACTTTGATGCATAAAGATACATTTTTAAATAAAGACCATTTGACTATTACATTTGAGATAGAGTTGGAGGATAGTTTTAATTCTATCAGAGAAATTAGAAGTTGTTTGGAAAGATTTAAACTTGAAATTCAAAATGTGGAGATTATAAAGAAAAATAGATTCGTAATAGTTAAATTTTACACTGTTGTTCCTCTCGACTTTGAAAGAGAGCATTTGGAAGATTTAATTTTTGATGATGAAAGAGTTAAAAAGATTGAAATGTAGTTGACTTTTTTGACTATTTTTTATATAATTATTTTAATATTTAATATTGAGCGTTGATTGTGCTTACAACACAGGAGTTTAAAAGTGATTGTGCTTAAACAATATGAGGCCTATGCGAAGAAGGGTGGTACCACGATAAGTCGTCCTTTCACAGTTTTAGGTCTTTTTTTATAGGAGGTTTTATGGAATACAAGAATGTTTTTGAAGAGCTTGTCGATAGAGGATATTTTGAACAAGCTACTTATGAAGATGAGTTAAAAGAATTATTATCCAAAGAGAGAGTAAAATTTTACATAGGTTTTGATGCGACAGCAGATAGTTTGACAATTGGACATTTTATTCAAATTATGGTTATGAAAAGAATGCAAAACTATGGTCATATTCCAATTGCACTTTTAGGTGGAGGAACTACAATGATAGGAGATCCTTCAGGAAGAAGCGATATGAGAATGGTAATGACTGAAGAACAAATTAATTATAATGCACAAAGATTTTTTGAACAGCTTTCAAGATTTATTGATTTTTCTGATGGAAATGCAATTATAGAAAATAATAAAGATTGGCTTTTAGACTTAAATTTTATAAAGTTTATGAAAGAAGTAGGAGTACATTTCAGCGTAAATAAGATGCTTACTTGTGATGCATACAAAAATAGAATGGAAAAAGGTCTTACATTCTTTGAATTTTCATATATGTTAATGCAAAGTTACGATTTCTTATATCTATACAGAAAACATGGTTGTAAATTGCAATTAGGTGGTTCTGACCAATGGAGCAATATCCTTGGAGGATATGATTTAGTAAGAAAGCTTGAACAAGATAAAGTTTATGCTATGACTTTTAAACTTTTAACAACAGCTGACGGAGTTAAAATGGGTAAATCTCAAAAAGGTGCAGTTTGGTTAGATGAAGAAAAAACATCTCCTTATGAACTTTTCCAATATATGAGGAATGTTGATGATAGAGATGTTGAAAAGTTTTTACTTATGCTTACTTTCCTTCCTACAGAAAAATGTAGGGAATTAGGTAAATATAAAGATGAAAGAATTAACGAAGCAAAGGAAATTTTAGCTTTTGAAGTAACAAAGATTATTCACGGAGAAGAAAAGGCACAAAAAGCATTGGAAACTGCCAGAGCATTATTCAGCGGAGAACTTTTAGATGAAAATATGCCTTCAACTGAAATCAAGAAATCAGATTTTGAAAATGAAGAAATAGGAATTCTAGATTTGATTAGAATTTGTGGACTTTCAAAGTCTAATGGAGAAGCTAGAAGACTTATAGAACAAGGCGGAATTTCTTTAAATGGAGAAAAAGTTGCAGATACTAATTTAAAAGTTTCTCTTAATTTAGAAGAAATAGTAATTAAAAAAGGTAAAAAAATCTATCACAGAGTAATTGCTTTATAGGAGTTTTTGATGAAAAAAGAAGATGTATATGTAGTAGGAATTGCCGGAGGCTCAGCTTCCGGTAAGACTACGATTATTGAAAAGTTGAAAAAACAATTTAAAGATGAAATTGTTATGATTAGCCATGATTTTTATTATTGGCCAAATGATGATAAGACTTTAGAAGAAAGGGCAAAGTTGAATTATGATCACCCTAAGTCTTTTGAAACTTCTAAACTTATTGAAGATATAAAGATTTTAAAATCAGGTAAAGCGGTAGATTTACCGATTTATGATTATACAATGCATACTAGAAGCAAAGAAACTATGAGAGTTTATCCAAAGCCTGTAATAATAGTTGAGGGCATTTTAATTTTGGAAGATGCAAGACTTAGAGAGCATATGGATCTAAAGGTTTATGTTGATACAGATGCGGATGAAAGACTAATTAGAAGGATTTTAAGAGATACAAAAGAGAGAGGAAGAAGTCTTGAAAGTATTTTAACTCAATATCAAAACACGGTTAAACCTATGCATGAGGAATTTATTGAGCCAAGTAAAAAACATGCCGATATAATAATTCCTCGTGGCGGAGAAAATACTCCGGCAATAGAGATGTTGGTTCAACATTTAAAGACTTTTTTGGATAAAAATGAAAAAAAATAGTAAAACAAATGTATGCAGAATTTTAGATAGTAAAAAAATTAAATATGAATTCGTAGTTAGAGATGAAGACAAAGAATTTGAAGAAATTGGAATAGATAGAAATATATGCTTTAAGACACTTGTTCTAGAGGGAAGTGATAAAAATCACTATGTCTGTGTTATTCCAATTGATAAGCATCTGGATTTAAAAAAGGCGAGTAAATATTTTAAACTAAAAAGTATTAAGATGATTTTGCAAAAAGAACTGGAACTTTTAACCGGATATGTTCACGGAGGTTGCAGTCCTGTTGGAATGAAGACTAAATTTAAAACTGTTTTTGATGAAAGTGCAAAAAATATGGAGAAATTTCTTGTAAGTGCTGGAAAAGTTAGAAATTCAATCATAGTAAATCCAATTGAATTTGCTTGCTTTTGTGATGCGAATTTTGCTGATTTGGTGGTAAAATAATGATAAATTGTATAATACTTGCAGGTGGGAATTCTATAAGAATGACTTTTCCTAAAGAATATATAGAGATAGAAGAAAAATATTTGATTCACAATTCAATAGAAATTTTAAAAAATGTTTTTGACGATATTGTTGTTGTTTCTAATAATAGAGGACATTATAAAGATTTAAAAGTTAGAGTTGTAAGAGATATTTTTTATAAAAAAGGTCCAATGGCCGGGCTTCATAGCGGACTTTGTTATTCTAATAGTGATTTTTCTTTTCTGACTGCTTGTGATATGCCGAATATGGACGAAAAATTCATTAGATTTTTAATTTTAAAACTGGATAAAAATTTTGACGGTATTGTTTGTCTTTCTGAAAAAGGAAAGATACTACCTATGAATGGTATTTATAGAAATTCATTGAAAGAAAATTTAAGGGAAGAGTTAATCAAAGATAATCGTAAGTTTGTAAGATTTATTGAAGATAATAATTTTAAATTTTTAAAATATGAAGATTGGAAAAAATTCGATGAGAAAAATATATTTGAAAACTTAAATACTATAAAAGAATTGGAAGAATTTAAAAAGAAATTATTGACTATAAAAAAAGATTGATGACGGTTTAAGCCGTCATTTTTGGGTTTTATGAAAATATATTATTAAAATTAATACATTTTTTATACAATTTGTTAAATTGACAAAATACTAAAAAAGTTGTAAAATAGTGGTGGCGAGAAGTCGCTATTAACTTTAAGGAATAATGATTTGATAAGTGTAACTTGAAAATTTAATAAAAGGAGGTGTGAAACTAATGCCAATGGAATTTTTATTAATGCCTGTTTTTTTAATAGTGGGTGTGGTTGTTGGATATGTTTTTAGAAGATTTACTTCAGAAAAACTTATAAACGGTGCCGAAAATCATGCTAAAAAAATTGTTGAAGATGCTATTAAAGAAGCTGAAACTAAGAAAAAAGAAAAATTAGTTGAAGCTAAAGAAGAAGCACATAGAATTAAACAAGAAAGCGATAAGGAAAACAGAGAGAGAAGAAATGAAATTCAAAAATTGGAACGTCGTTTGATTACTAAAGAAGAAAATTTAGATAAGAAAAATGAGAATTTAGATAAGAAAAATGAACGTTTAAATAAAGAATTAAAAGCTTTAGAAGTTAAAGAAACTGAAATTGAAAAATTAGTTGAAAAGCAAAAAGAAGAACTTGAAAGAGTTGCCAATATATCATCTGAAGAAGCTAAAGAAATTATACTCGAAGAAGTTAGACAGGAAAGTATAAAAGATGCTGCAAATATCATAAGAGAAATTGAACAAAATGCTAAAGATAATGCAGAAAAAAATGCCAGATATATTATTGGAACAGCTATCCAAAGATATGCTGCCGATCAGGTCGCAGAATCTACGGTTAGCGTTGTAACTTTACCTAATGATGAAATGAAGGGTAGGATTATAGGTAGAGAAGGAAGAAATATAAGAACATTTGAAAGTTTGACAGGAGTTGATTTAATTATAGATGATACTCCGGAAGCTGTTGTTTTATCTTCCTTTGATCCGGTTAGAAGAGAGATTGCAAGACTAGCTCTTGAAAAATTGATTAATGACGGAAGAATTCACCCAACAAGAATTGAGGAAATGATTGAAAAAGCAAGACAGGAAGTTGAAAACAGCATCAGAATTGCAGGAGAAGATGCTTGTGATCAAACTAATATTCATGGATTACATCCTGAACTTGTGAAACTATTAGGAAGATTAAAGTACAGAACTTCTTATGGACAAAATGTTTTGAAACATTCAATAGAAGTTGCACATATGGCAGGAATGTTGGCTGCTGATATCGGAGCTGATGTTAAGATTGCAAAAAGAGGTGGTCTATTACATGATATAGGTAAGGCTATAGATCACGAAATGGAAGGAAATCACGTAGAATTAGGCGTTCAAATGGCTAAAAGATATAAAGAAAAACGTGAAGTTATCCATTGTATTGAAGCGCATCATAATGATGTAGAACCTTCAACTGTTGAGGCACTTTTGGTACAAGCGGGAGATGCTATTTCAGCTGCAAAACCGGGTGCAAGACGTGAGTCTGTTGAAAATTATATTAAGCGTTTGGAAAATCTTGAAGAAATTGCAAATTCATTTGACGGAATTGAAAAATCTTTTGCAATTCAAGCAGGACGTGAAATAAGAGTATTGGTTAAACCAGAAATTATTGACGAAGACAAGATGTTGTTAACTTCAAAGGCAATAGTTAAGAAAATACAAGAAGAACTTGAATATCCCGGAACAATTAAAGTTAATTTAATTAGGGAAACAAGAGTTGTTGACTACGCTAAATAGTTTTTAAATTTGAAAACAAGAATGTTTATAGAAATATAGACATTCTTTTTTTATGCAAAATTGAAAGTTGTTAAAAATATGTATTTACGATACATTCACTTTTGTTTTCAACAAAAGTGTGAGATCTCTCCACTCCACTTCGTTTCGTTCGAGATGACGTATAGGGGAGAAATCTTCGTTTAATATCTTACCGTGAATGGTAAATAAACTTCAAAAGATAATAAAAAATTATTTAAAATAAAATATTTAACGTCATAGTACTTTGCAAAGAAAATATCCCGACACGTCATTTCGACCGAAACGAAGCAAAGCTGAGTGAAGTGGAGAAATCTCATATATTTGCTTGTTTGCAGGCAAATATAAAATGTATCTATGATACATTTAGTTATAAAATTATTGATATTGCTTTGCGATTGTGATATATTTATAGTGATTAATAATTTTGTTAGCAAATAACCGGAGTAAATTATGAATAAGGAAAATATAAATATTGAGTATGTGAGCGAAGAAAATTCACGGTTTTTAAAAAATATTTTAAGAGATGATATTAGTGAAGATTTTGTAGATTCATTAGATGTAGTTTTGGAAATAACAAATTATGGAATAGAACATAATTGTAAAGGACATACTTATGCAATTAAATATGATGAAAAACACATAGGCTTTATACTGTTATGGGAAGCTATTGAATGGAGTACAGACCCTGAAATAATGAAAAAAGAACCTTTTTATAGGCTTATGGCATTTATTATTGATAAAAGATATAGAGGTTGTGGGATAGAATCTTATGTTTTAGAAAAAGTTATCTTACAATGTTATGAAGAATATGGAATAAGACCTATTGCATTAGGTGTTCATAAATATAATTACAGAGCTGAAAAGTTTTATGTTAATAGAGGTTTTGTAAAAACTGATTTTATGGAGGGAAATGATTACTATTTTTTTAGATTTCCTAAATTTTAAGGAGTAAATTATGAAAAGAGAAAAATTATCAGTTTTAGGGATTGGACCGATATATGTGGGTATTATATTAGTCATAACAGCGATATTAATATTTTTACAAAACAAGGGTTATTTTAAAAATGGAGAAATACCTTTTTTAAAAATTCCTTTTATAATTATAGGTATAATATGTATATTTATAGGTATTGGACTGTGGATTTCTGCAGTTGTTAATTCAAGAATTTCTAAGAATATAAAGGAACTAAAATTGGTAACTACGGGAGTTTTTTCAATTGTAAGAAATCCGATTTATTCTGCTTTTATGTTTCTTTGTTGGGGAATTTGTTTTATTTTTAATAATTTATATTTTTTAGTTACAATTCCAATATATTGGATTCTTTTAACAATTTTAGTGAAAAGAACTGAAGAAATATGGCTTAAAGATATTTTTGGAGATGAATATCTTGAATATTGTAAGAGGACAAATAGATGTATCCCTTGGTTTTCTAGAAAATCTTGATTAACTTATTATTTAAATTTAGGGGGTAGTATGAGTAATTATTTTGATGAAGTTGCTAAAGTTTGGAATACTGAAGAGATAAAAAACAGAACTTTTACCATATACGAAAAAATATTCAAGTATTTAGGAAAAAATCTGAAAGAGAAAAAGGCTCTTGAAATCGGATCGGGAGATGGACTTCTTGCAACTTTATTATCTAAAGATTTAAAACATATTGATTGTATGGATACTTCTTTAAAGATGAGAGATGAGTCATTAAAGAGAATAAATGAAATGAAAATAGAAAATATCAGTATAAATGATGAAAATTTTTTGGATAATTCGAATGAAAAATACGATGTAATTTACAGTTTAACTGCTTTTCATCATATTGTAGATGTAGATGCGGAGCTTAAGTTGTTAAGAGAACATATAAAAGAAAATGGGAAAATAATTATAATGGATTTAGATACTGTTTCTCCTGATTTTCATAAGGATTTTCCAAATTTCGATGGACATGATGGTTTTTCAAGAGAAGAAATGGAAAATTATTTTAAAATAGCCTCATTTATTCCGAAAAACTATGAGATTTTATGGAATGGAAGAAGCAAGGAAATTGATTTTAGAATTTTCTTAATGGAAGGAATATGTGCAAAATAAAATAAGCATAAAAAAGCCGAGTTGAATTTACAACTCGGCTTTTGGTTTTAAATACATAAAATCCTATTTTTGTATTAATGTTTTTCTTTAATATCATTTAAGATATTCTTAATGTCTGTTAAAATTTCTTCTTGAGTTGGAGCTTTTGGAGCTTCTTCAACTACTTCTTCTTTCTTTCTTGTTAGCTTATTCATAGCTTTTACCATCATAAAGATACAAAATGCTATAATTAGAAAATCAATTACATTTTGAATAAATGCGCCATATTTAAAGGCAACTTCTGCAATTTCTTTAGACTTATCTCCTGCTTTTAAGACAATTTTTAGGTCTGAAAAATTAATTCCACCTGTTAAAATTGAAAGCAAAGGCATTAGAATATCATTTACTAAAGATGTAACAATTTTTCCAAATGCTCCACCTATAATTACCCCAACTGCCAAGTCCATTACATTACCTTTTAATGCAAATTCTTTAAATTCTTTTAACATAAACTTCCTCCTGTAAATAAAATATGATAAAATATATTATAGTTAAATAATTACATTGTAATCATTCAGTCAGTTATTACCCAAATATAGAGATTTTAACCATTTAGGAGATTAATATGTTACAAAAAATTATAGTAAGCAACTGTGCAACATCGATGTTTTTTGAACTTTTAGAAAAAGAAAATTTTGATTATATAAAAAGTTTGAATAATGAAAAATTTAATATAAATTATAATGACCATATTGATTTGAGTGTCCTAAAAATTGATGACGATATTTACATAGAGTCTTCTGTTTTTGACTATTATAGTAAGTATTTGAGTGAATTTAATTTAAAAAAGGTGGATGTTTCTAATTTTAAAAATGGAGAGATGGTTTTAAATATTGCAAAAAATGAGAAATATTTTTTTCATAATGAAAAATTTACCACAAAAGAAATTTTTGAAAAACTTAAACTAAATAGAGAATATTTAAAGATAAATCAGGGATATGCAAATTGTAGTATGATTTGTTTTGAAAATCATATAATAACAAGTGATGAGGGAGTATATAAAACATTAAAAGCTGAGAATATCGATGTGGAACTTGTTACAAATGAAGGAATTATTTTAAAAGGATATAAAAACGGATTTATTGGAGGAACTTGTGGTTTCATTTTTGATGATATTTTATTATTTTATGGTGATGTGACAAAATATCGAGATTATGATATAATTAAACGCGTAGCTGATGAAGAAAATGTGAAAATACTCTATCCAAAAGGCGAAGCATTTGTCGATTTGGGTGGAATTGTTTCGCTGTGGAGGTAATTATGGGATTTATTAAACCGAGCAATGTTGTTGGTACTATGGAACTTTTACCAAATGAACAAATTTTGTTCGACAATGTTAAAGATATAATTGAAGATACTTTTAAAAAACATGGATTTTTACCGATAGATACACCGGTTTTTGAAAAAAATGAAATTCTTTTAGCTAAAGGTGGCGGAGAAACTACAAAACAAATTTTTAAAATTGATTCAGAAAGCAAGGACATTTCTTTAAGATTTGACCTTACTGTACCTTTGGCAAGATATGTTGCTCAATATTTTAGCGACTTGAATTTTCCTTTTAGAAGATATCATATAGGTAAAGTTTATCGTGGCGAAAGAAATCAAAAGGGGAGATATAAGGAATTTTATCAATGTGATATTGATGTTATCGGTAATGGAAAACTTGATATTAAAAATGATGCAGAGCTTCCTTATATAATTTATGAAATTTTTTCAAAAATTATTAATGAAAAATTTGCAATAAATTTTAGTAATTTAAAAATTATTAATGGTCTTTTTGAAAATTTGGGTGTAGACAATAAAACTGATATGCTTCGAATTATCGACAAGATTGAAAAAATTGGTTTTGAAAAAGTTGTTGAGGAACTTAAAAATACAGGTCTTAATGATAATAATTTAGAGAAAATCACAGAATTTATAAAAATTTTAGGAAGTAATGAAGAGATAATTGAAAAACTAAATTCATTGGGAATTAAAAATGAACTTTTTGATAAAGGTGTTGAAGAACTTAAAGAAGTTTATAATTGTATGAAACTTTTTGGAATTCCAGAGGATTGTATAAAGATTAATCTTACAATTACAAGAGGTCTTGATTACTATACTGGAACTGTTTATGAAACATTTTTAGAAAATTATAGACAACTTGGAAGTGTTTGTTCAGGTGGAAGATATGATGACTTGGCGAGCAATTATACAAGTCAGATTTTACCCGGTGTTGGAATTTCTATCGGTCTTACAAGATTGTTCTATCAACTGCTTGATAAAAACTTATTTAAAGAAATTAAAACTAACAGTATTGATGCTTTGATTATTCCGATGGAAAATTGTTATGATTATGCTATAAAACTATTGAATAAATTTGAAAATAGTGGTAAAATAATACAAATATATTTTGAGGACGCAAAGATGAAGAAAAAAATATCTTATGCGGACAAATTAAATATTCCTTATATAATCATAGTTGGAGAAGACGAAAAAGCAAATAATACTTATACTGTTAAAGATTTAAAGACAGGAGAACAATCGACTGTTGATTTTGAAGGATTGATAAAGTTAATATAGACGTTGAAGTAACGAGTAGGATTTAAGCGCTTTAAGAGAGAATGAAACGTGGCTGGAATTTCATTTAAGAATGCTATTTACCGAAAACTATTATGGAGTCTTTTATCTAATTAAGAAGTAATTAGGGTGGAACCACGAGTCATCGTCCCTACAGTTTTGTAGGGATGAGGCTCTTTTTTTATAGGAGGATAATATGGAAATGATTAAAGTTACATTCCCTGACGGGTCTGTTCATGAATTTGAAAAAGGGGTAAAGATTTTAGATGTTGCAATTAGCATTTCTGAAGGCTTTGCAAGAAATGTTATTGGTGCTGTTATTAATGATGATATTATAAAGGGCTTAAGCGAAACCTTAAAAGAAGATTGTACAGTTAAATTTGTAAAATTTGAAGACAAAGAGGGAAAAGAAATTTTTTGGCATACATCAAGTCACGTTATGGCTCTTGCTATTCAAAGACTATTTCCTGATACAAAATTTGGAATAGGTCCTGCAATAGAAAATGGATTTTACTATGACTTGGATTCTGAACATAAATTCACACCGGAAGATTTAGAAAAAATTGAAGCAGAAATGAAGAAAATCGTTAAGGAAGGTTATTCTGTTGATAGAAAAGAAGTTGATAGAGACTTTGCCTTGAAATATTTTGCCGAAAAAGGGCAAGATTATAAAATAGACTTAATTGAGGGCTTTGACAAAGATGCAGAACTTTCTTTCTATGAATTAGGAGAATTTACTGACCTTTGTAGAGGACCACATCTTATTGATGTTAAAAAGATAAAGGCGGTTAAACTTTTAAGTATAGCTGGTGCATACTGGAGAGGTAGCGAAAAAAATAAAATGCTACAAAGAATTTACGGTATAACTTTTGAAAAGAAAAAAGATTTGGATGAATATCTCGAATTTTTAGAAGATGCTAAACAAAGAGACCATAGAAAAATCGGTAAGGAATTGGGAATCTTTATGATTAGCCAAAATGTTGGAGCGGGACTTCCATTCTGGTTACCAAAAGGGGCGACAATTAGACGTGTAGTTGAAAGATATATAGTTGATAAAGAAATTGAATGTGGATATGAACATGTCTATACACCTATTCTTGCAAATGTTGACCTATACAAAACTTCAGGTCATTGGGATCACTATCAAGACAGTATGTTCCCACCAATGGATTTAGGAAATGGAGAATTGCTAGTTTTAAGACCTATGAACTGTCCACATCATATGGAAATTTATAATAATGATGTTCATAGTTATAAGGAATTCCCTATAAGAATTGCTGAACTTGGAATGATGCACCGTTATGAAATGAGTGGCACACTTTCAGGATTACAAAGGGTTAGAGAAATGACTTTAAATGATGCCCATATCTTTGTTCGTCCTGATCAAATTAAAGAAGAATTTACAAGAGTTGTAAATTTAATGAAATCAGTTTATGAAGATTTTGATATAAAGAATTTTAGATTCAGATTAAGTTACAGAGATCCTGAAAATAAAGAAAAATACTTTGATGATGATGAAATGTGGAACAATGCTGAAGCAATGCTTAAGAGTGCAATGGATGACTTAGGATATGAATACTTTGAAGCAAAGGGGGAAGCGGCTTTCTATGGTCCTAAACTTGATGTTCAAGTTAAGACTGCAATAGGTTTAGAAGAAACTCTTTCTACAATTCAACTTGACTTCTTATTGCCGGAAAGATTTGACTTAACTTATGTTGGAGAAGATGGAAAGAATACTCACAGACCTGTTGTAATTCACAGAGGAATTGTTTCTACAATGGAAAGATTTGTAGCTTACTTGATTGAAGAATATAAAGGAGCATTCCCAACTTGGTTAGCACCGGAACAAGTTAAAATTTTACCTATTTCTGATAAATTTAACGACTATGCTTATGAATTACAAAAAGAATTTGCTAAAAAAGATATAAGAGTAGCAGTTGATGATAGAGCAGAAAAAGTTGGTTTAAAAATCAGAGAAGCACAACTTGCCAAAATCCCATATAGCTTAATCGTTGGAGAAAATGAAGTAAACGAAAGAACAGTTTCCGTTAGAAAACGTGGAGAAGGGGATAAGGGTTCAATGAAATTTGAAGCATTCCTTGATAAGATTTTGGAAGAAGTAAATTCTAAAGTTGTAAAATAAAAAACTTATATTAAACAAAAAGCTATTGAAGCAAAACTTCAATAGCTTTTTAATTATATAATGTCATTATTAACGCTAAAAAATTATTCAAAAAATGTCCCAATACACAAGGTAATAAAGAACTTGTATTTTTATATATTAAACAACCGATAAAACTTGGAACGATATATAGAGGAACCAAATACAATCCATCGTGAATCACCGCAAAGGTAAATGCTGAAACAAAAGCAGGTAATATTACTTTTAAAAAAATTCCCTTATCTTGAAAAATTTCGTGAAAAAATGTAAATATACCATATTTAAAAGCAATTTCCTCTCCAAGTGGAGCTGCGATTAATATATTTAATATCAACAGTTTATTAAATTTCAAAGACTCAAAAAGACTTCCCGTATTCTTGCTTTTAAATGTGAGACCTAAAAGGGGATATAGATATGAAATTATGATATTCCATAAAATCATAAATATTCCAAGCCCAATTCCAAATAATAATAATTTTTTTAAAGAAGTTTCGGACTTTTTTATTGAGATACTGTCATTTCTTTTTTTACTTAGCAAAACAGCTATTATAAATGTAATAAATGTTGCGATAGAGCTTAATACACTTGTAAAAAACTTATTAAATAATTCTTCATTTTCCAACAGATATTTACTATTTTTTAAAAAAATAGATACAAATCCGGAACTCATCAAATTTTCCATGATAGTTGAATTTTTTAAAAGATTAAAAAATACTATCAGAATTAAAATCGGACTTATAAAATAATTTAAAATTAAAATTAAAGATTTTTTGTTAAATTTACTTGTTCTAACATCCGAGTTTGACAAGTTTATATTTTCTATAGATTCGTTCATAATACGTACCTATTATTCGTTATCTACACCTTTTTCTTTTGAGTATTCAACTAAATTATCATAATTTTCTTTTGAAATTATAATTTTACCTGTTTTTCTTGAAATGCAATTTCTGTCTATCAATTCATTCAAATATCTATACATTGTTCTTTCGTTAATTCTTAAGTAGTCTGAAATAACTTTTTTAGTTAAAGTAATTTTTACAGGGAACTCTACATCAACGCATTTTGATAAGAAGAATTCAATTAAGTTTTTCTTTCTTCCGTAGTTTTTAGTTAAATCAAATGTAGCGATTGAATGTTTTGCGAAATCCAACAAGAAATGATTGTAAACTTTTAAAAGTTCAAGGCTTTCAGGTTCCTTTTCAAATCTTTCTATAGGAATTCTTATAAGTCTTGTATCTTTGAAGAATGCAACACTCTTGTAGAAGTCGTGCTTATTATCCATAAATTCAAGTAATCCGAATATAGAAGTATTAGTTATATGGTTAAAAACTATCAACTCCCCAACTGGCGTAAAATGAACTACATTTGCACTTCCTCTTACCAATAAATACAAATAATCTAATTTATCATTTTCTTTGATTATTACAGTTTTTTTCTTTACTTTAAGTACAGTAAATTCTGAATATAATCTTTTATCAGTTTTTAAATCAAAAGTCTTATCAATTAAAACTTTTCTTAATAATGTAACTAATTTACTTTCCACTATTGTCCCTCCTTAATATTCATATACAATAATATTATAATATAAAAATGGCAAAAAATAAATAGAAAATTACAGATATTGATAAAAAAAATTGAACCTATAGTATTATATTTTTTTGTGTTTTTTATTGATATTTTTATAAAAACGATTGACAACATATTAATATGTATGGTATCATTACAATATAAATAAATATTTTAAAATTAAAATTAAAATTACTGATATAATCAAAACATTTACATAAGAAAAAACTTTGATTTTAAGGAATTTAATATAATTTTAGTAAAACGAAGTTGTAATTATTCAAAGGAGGTTATTATGAAAAAAAAGAATTTGGTACTCCAAGTATTCATAGCGTTTATTGCAGGTTTAATACTTGGTGTAGTACTATGGTTGGCGAAAGTTGATATTTCCGGATATGTTAAAATCGTTTCCCCATTCGGTCAAGTTTTGGTCGCAATGTTAAAAATGATTGTAATACCGGTTATATTCTTGTCTTTAATCGATGGTGCGGCTTCTGTTCCTACAAAGGAATTTGGGAAAATCGGAATAAAAGTAATAGTTTGGTACTTTTTAACTTCGCTTTTTGCTGCGGTTTTAGGTTCTGTGCTTGCAATAGGATTTAATCCAGGTTCAGGAGAAGCACAACAAGCGGCTTGGAAAAGTCTTATAAACACACAAAACACTTCTGAAATTGCAAGTAAAGCTAATAATTCATTAGCAGATGTATTTATCAGTATGTTCCAAAATCCGTTTCAAGCTTTAGCACAAGGTAATTTCCTAGCTATTATTGTATTCTCTATAGCTTTTGGTCTTGCACTTAAGATGATTTCTGAAAAAGCTGAATATTCAGGAAAAGTAAAGACTTTACTTGAAATAATTGATGTTGCAAAAGAAGCTATATTCAAAATTGTGGATTGGATTTTAGCATATTCTCCAATTGGTGTATTTGCACTTACTTCAGTAAACTTTGCAAGTTATGGTTCATCACTATTTGGACCTTATATTAAACTTACAATCGGTGTTGTACTTGGAATTGTTGCTATGGTATTAATAGTTTATCCTTTAATGATGGCTGTTACATTAAAAGTAAATCCTTTCAAAGTTTTGATGAAAATAAAAGAACCAATGCTTACTGCATTTGTAACAAGAAGTTCTGCAGCAGCACTTCCTGTATCTCTTAGAGTTGCAAAAGAAGATTTAAAAATAAGTGAAAATATTTCTTCATTCGCATTACCTTTAGGATCTACAATAAACATGGACGGAGTTTGTATCCACTTACCTATGTTCGCAATTTTAGCTGCTAATATGTTCGGTGTTAAAGTTACATTTGTTTCACTTTCAGTTTTAGTTTTAACAACTGTTCTTGCATCAGTAGGAGCCGGTGGAGTTCCTGGTGGAAGTTTGATGTTATTATTTATAATTTTACAAAATATGAAACTTTCTCCGGACCAAATTGCTATCATAGTTGGTCTTGCTCTAGGAATTAATCCAATACTTGATATGTTTGAAACAATGAACAATGTAACAGGCGATATAGTTTGTACTTACAGCGTTGCAAAACTTTCAGGCTTGGTTGATGAGGACAAAGAATAATATAATTTATAATTAATCTACGGGGTCAATGATTTTTCATTGACCTTTTTTATGTATTTTAAATTACTATAAATAGAATAGTTATTTACTGTTTCGAAAGGGTATATATTTTGCAAATACATATTGTTTTTAATAATAAAGGAGGTGCGATTTGAAAGAACAAGTTGGAAAAGTATTCTCCATAGCTAAAGATAATAAAGTGCTAGAAGGATGTACAATATCAAAAGAAGTACATGGTGGAGATAACTATATTGCATATTTTTCTATGGCAGAAGATACAGATATAAGTGCAGAATTATTCCCTTATTACAAGCTGTTGATTGTGGCAGAAGGGGAGCTTGAAGTATATGGATTTTCTGAAAAAACAAAAATTTTAAAAGTAGGTGAATGTATTGTAACACCAATTGAAGTTCCAGTTGGTATGAGAACTAAATCAGGAGCAATATTCACTGAAATTGCAATAAAAAAGGAGGACTTTATGAATAAGTTAGTAAAAGCTGGAGAAGTTTTTAAATTAGGAGAATTACTACAATACCAAGAAGGTAAAATCGTAAATATGGACGTAGTTCACAATGATAAAATGAAATTTGTATTAATGGCATTTGATGCAGGAACAGGTCTATCAGAACACTCAGCACCAGGAGAAGCAATAGTATTTGCCCTAGATGGCGAAGGAATCATAGGTTATGAAGGAACAGACCATGTAATCAAAGCAGGTGAATGCTTCCACTTTGCAAAAGCCGGAAGACATTATGTAAAAGCAGAAAAGAATTTCAAAATGGCTTTACTTTTAACTTTGGAATAAAAAGAGAAATTTATATAAGAATAAAATATAGAATAAAACGACCAAATGGTCGTTTTTTTGAGAGAAATAATAATTTTTTTGAAGTTAATTTAGGATTAATGTTAAGCTAAAAAGTAAAGAATTATCCCTAACACGTCATCTCAAGTGTAGTGAATCTAGCACTACTTTTGTTTGCTTGTAAACAAAAGTAGAAGTTATAGAAATAATCACATCTTATGATACAATTGTTCTTAAAATTTCATAAAGCTCTGTAACTGGAAAATTTTATAGTTTTATACAAATACTATTATTAAAAAATTAATTAGTTTATTTGTGGTATAATAAAAACATATAATTTTAAATCTTTTTTTGAATTAGTATAAGAAGTGATTATATTAAATATATGAATAACTTGAATATTTTGAAAGATGGTGCTAATATGAGTAACAAAAATATAAAAAAAGAATGTGAAGAACTATGGGCAAAAAATAAATATTACGTATTAAGCAAATCGCATAAAATATATTTAGAGATTAGAGAGTATCTGAAGGAAAAAGAAGTAGATATTTTAATTCTAAATGAAAAAATACAAAAAGCGAGAGATGTAAAAGAGAATAAAAAAGATTTCACGAACGCTATTCTTCATATATGGGGATATTTCAAAAAACAATCAAGTGAAATTGAAAAACAAGAATTATTTAATATATTAGAAGAATATATGAAAGGGAAAAATAATCAGGAAGATGTAATTGAATATATCAATTATTTACTAAGGAAATATCCTAATAAATATTTACAAGAATCAACTTTATTAAATAGGAGAACAATATGAGACTTTGGCATGAAAAAATTATCCCCTTATTACCTAGAAATCAGCTTCTTGGTCAACATAGAGAATGTTGTGCACTTAGAGGTAATGGATGGGGAAAAAAACACAAAACTGTAGATTATGTATTTTTATATTCTCCGTATTACTTGTTTGTTTATCACTCATTAGTTATGGATGAAATGGTAAAAAGAGGGTTCAAAGTATCCATAGAATGGAAAGATAAGAATTATAGAGGAAAGAAAGCAGAAAGTTATAATAATCTTGAAGAAAAAATTACAGATACCCAATTTACAAAGAGCATAATAATGAATACTTGATTGAATGTATAGAAAACTTAAGAAAAAAAGGGATAAAATTAAAACTATAAAAGATTGATTATATAATATGACCCCCTAAATCCTATGTCTGGGTTTAGGGGGTCATATTATATAAAAAACAAAAAAATTCATGTCATAGCAACTTAAAGAAAAACCACAAACACGTCATTTTGACTAAATCGAAGCTGAGTGAAGTGAATCTCCTAACTTTGATTGTTTACAAACAATAGTAGATCTGACGAGAGCAATTGTACCTTCTGATGCAATTGCGCTGGAGATCTCACATAATTTAACTTCCTTAAATGTAAATAAATCATTATCTTAAACAATTATTTATGTTATAATTAATATGTATATTGCTAATACTTTTACAATATTATTCAATAATTGTAATTAGTATAATTTAAGAATAATAAAAAAATTAAAAATAATTTAACATTTAGAAAGGAAATTGTTGTATGTATGAAATAATCATTTCTGTTGTAACATCTTTAGTTTCAGGATTTATTTTTTGGCTGATTTTCACAAAGATACCAGAAATTATTAGATATAGAAAAGTAAGACCTGTAGTTGAATATGATGTAAATGTAATTTCCATGTATATTTTATTTTATCTACAAATGGCATTTGACAATCGTGGCATGAGGCCTTCAGTATCTCAAAACAAAATAAAAGCAAATATTTTTAGTGAGGAAGAGTATGATTTGATGTTACAAAATAAATGTTTAAATGAATCATATTTATATGATGAGAACAAAGATTATTTGATACCTATAGGGAATGAACTAGATAGACTGTCAAAAAAATTGTTGAAGAGGTAGAAAGCTTAAGTTTTTATCATAATTTTATGACTTGTAAGGAAATTATTTTGTTAAAGAAAATAAAAGAGGCCATTACATGTTATTCATATAATGATAATGCAAAAAATGAATTTAATGGTAGAGTTTTCTTTCCATTTAATCCAAATATAAGTTTTATGGCAAATAATTTTAAGACTATTAATAATTACTTTTATGAGCTTAATAATATAATTTTTAAATACAAATATTTAAGTAATGATTTAAATAGATATAAGTATGATTTAATATTAGAAAAGTCAAGGGTGTTTTATGAGCAAGGAATGTATAAAAAAGCTTATAAGTGTTCACTAAAATCTTCTGATATTATTGGGAAACATGGAATGATGTTTAAATGTTTATATAAATTAGGAAAAAAAGAAAAAGCTTTAGTACATTTAGGGATATATTTTAATAAATTGGAAGACAATTTTAACAAAAATCTTCTTAGGTTAATTACTTTAAGAGGTATATTTGAAGATTCTTATCATGATGAAGAAGTATTTAATTTTGTAAGATTAAAACGAGATGAGGATGAAATAGAAGAGTTGTTGACTTATTTTCAAGTAGAAGAAGAATTAAAGAGTAACATAAAAGAACAACTTTATAAACTTAAAAGTTATTATGAAAATAGTTAAAAAGTTTGTCTTAAAGATAATATGGATTTAGTAAGTTTTGAAGAGTCTTAGCTGAAATACAATTCCATGGAATTAAAGGGATAATTAATATAAGAGAAAACTATAATCACAATTATTAAAATCTATTGATTTATGTATTGTTAGTTTAAAACTAATATAACACTAATGTTATATGATAGAATTAAGAAGTGTCATTTATGATATTAATTTAGCAAATTTAAGAAAGTTGAATAAGAAATACTAAAAAGGTTTATATAAAATTAATTTTGTCATAATATTAATCTTTAGAGAAGTAGATTTAGAAATTGAGGTGAACTATGAATATAAAGTTAGTTAGAATAAGCGTTGAGGACACAGAAAAATTATGGGAAATGCAAATTCAAGCATTCCAAAAATTATTGGATAAATATCAAGATTTTGATACTAATCCTGCAAATGAAACTAAAGAAAAGATCAAAACTAAATTACTTCAAGAATATACTTTCTTTTATTATATTTATGAGGAAAATAATATCGTTGGTGCTATTCGGGTAATTGATAGAAGAGACGGAAGCAGAAAAAGAGTAGCACCTGTATTTATAATGGAGAGATTTCGTAATAGAGGGTTAGCTCAAAAAGCTTTCTATGAAATAGAAAGAATTCATGGTAAAGGTAATTGGGAGCTTGATACAATATTTCAAGAAAAAGGAAACTGCTACTTATACGAAAAATTAGGATATACAAAGACTGGAGAAATTGATAGAATAAATGATAAAATGGATATTATTCACTATATAAAAAATTAGGAACTCTCAGATATCTAAGTTGAAAAATATATAGAAACTAAATAATTCATGTCATAGCAACTTAAAGAAAAACCACCAACATGTTATCTCGAGAGTAGTTAATCTAGCCCTAACTTTGCTTGTTTATAAGCAATAGTAGGTCTGACAGGAGTAACTGTATCTTTTGATACAATTGTTTTGAATATTTTATAAAGCTCTGTTCTTAATTATATTTTAGTATTATTTAATATACAAGAACATATCTGACAAAAAAATATAAATATTTCACGTCAAATTACTTTTAAAAGTAAAGCTCTTAAAACGTCATCTCGACTGAAACGAAGCGAAGTTGAGTGAAGTGGAGAGATTTCATACTTTTGTTTACAAGTAAACAAAAGTAAATTTATTTGGAGTAATTGTATTTTCTGGTATAATTGTTCTGGAAATTTCATTGATATTTTCAAAAGTGGGGATTACTATGGGAATCTCATAAATACTCAATTGTATTTATAAATTGCTTTTTACATTTTATTTAAAAAAATTCTTAAAATATCCGTTTAAAAAAGACAATTAACAGTATCATTTTGGGGATTATTCATATATAATATGGGTAAATAGTAAATGACTTTTTGACATAAAATTGGAGGTATTTATGATTTCTAAAATAAAAACATTGGACGAAGCTAGAGAATTATCAATGAATATTATTAAGGCTAAGGATTTAACTTATGAGCAAAAGACTTCTCAACTTGCAAAGCTTGCAGAGAATTTGAATGATTTTCCTGTAAGTTCAGTTAATGAGAGAATTTTTGAAATTTCTGAAAATGGAGGTTTCTGTGATTTGTGGGAAGGTCATGCACCTTATGCACCGAGATATATTTGCCCTAATTATCAAAAACTTTTAGATGAGGGCTGTAAGTTTTTACGTCTTGAAAAGGCTGAAACTTTACTTGATGCTATTAACAGTTTATTGATTTTTTATCATCATGTTCCTTCTATAACAAGATATCCTGTTTATATTGGGAAAATTGATAAACTTTTAGATCCATTTATTACAGATAGAGAAGAGGCTAAAAAATTAATTAAATGGTTTTTAGTTTCTTTAGATAGAACAATTAATGACAGTTTTTGCCATGCTAATATTGGACCCGAAAAGACTGTTGCAGGAGAAATTATTTTAGAATTACTTCCAACTTTAAATAATGTTACTCCAAATATGACAATTCTTTATGATGAAGATATTACACCGGATGATTTTGGAGAAAAGGCAGTTTATGCATCTCTTTTAACTGCAAATCCTGCTTTTGCTAATGATAAATACTATAGAAAAGATTTTAATGGAGATTATGCGATAGCAAGTTGCTATAATGGACTTCCAATTTCAGGTGGGGCATTTACTTTAAGTAGATTAAGACTTGGTTCTCTTGCGAGAAGTTCAAGTTCAAAACAAGATTTCTTTGATAGAGTTTTGCCTGAAGCGATAGATTTAATGTGCAATTTTATGGAAGGAAAAATCAGATTTATAGTTGAAGAAACTCCTTTCTTTGAGGAAAACTTCTTAGTTAAAGAAGGTTTTATCGAGCTAGATAGATTTGTTGGGCTTTTCGGAGTTGTAGGACTTCATGAATGTGTTCAAAAACTTTTAGAGTTTGAAAGTAAAGATTTAGTGTATGGAAAAGACGATTATGCCAACGATTTGGGAATAGAAGTAATGGATTTTGTAGAAAATAGAGTTAATTCATTTGAAAGTAAGTATTCAACTTTCTGGAACCATAGATTTATGCTTCATTCACAAGTTGGGGCACAAGATGATATGGAAGATAGTGCAGGAGTTAGAATCAGAATAGGTAAGGAAATTCCTATGTATGATCATATTAAACATTCAGCTTTATTCCATAAGTATTTTCCGTCAGGAATTGGCGACCATTTTCCATTTGATGAAACTGCTGAAAAGAATCCTGCTGCTGTTTTAGATATTTTTAAGGCTGCATTTAGATTAAATATGAGATATATTTCATGTTATGGAGAAAATGGCGATTTGATTCGTGTAACAGGATATTTAGTAAAGAAATCTGATATGCAAAAATTTATTGACGGAGAAAGTATCAGCTATGATACTGTTCAATATGCAAGAGAGGCTTTTGAAAAATATCATTTATTAGAACGTAAGGTTAGAGATGTCAAATAAAGGAATTATAAATAAAATAATAGATATGTCGGTGGTAGACGGACCTGGAAACAGGACGTCTATTTTCCTACAGGGTTGTAATTTTAACTGTTTTTATTGTCATAATCCTGAAACTATTAGACATTGTATAAATTGTATGGAATGTATTCCGTCTTGTCCGACTAAGAGTTTGAAGAATGTAAATGGAAAAATAGTTTGGAATGATAAAACCTGTATAAATTGTGATGAATGTATAAGGGTTTGTAAGCATCTTTCAAGTCCAAAGATTTACAATTGGACAGTTGAAGAAACGGTCGAAAGAATAAAAAAGAATATACCTTTTATAAGGGGGATTACAGTTAGTGGTGGAGAATGTACTTTGCAACATACTTTTTTAACTTCTCTTTTTACAGAGGTTAGAAAGCTTGGTCTTACTTGTTTTGTTGATACAAATGGTGGAATACCTTTAAAGAGACTTCCTGATTTTGTTGAAGTTTCAGATGCTTTTATGCTTGATATAAAGGCTTTTGATAATGAGGAACATCTTTTTATAACTAAAAGTAAGGTTGATGTGGTTTTAGAAAATGCAGATTATCTTGCAAGTATTAATAAACTATTTGAGATAAGGACTGTAACAATTGCCGGAATGGACAATAGAACTACTATTGATAATATTACAAGAATGCTTTCCAAATACATAAAAATGGGACATAAAATTCGATATAAAATTATAAAATACAGAAAATATGGAGTTAGAGAAGAATACAGTATGTTTTCAGCTCCAACGGATGATGAAATGGAAGAATTAAAACAAATAGCAATCAGAAATGGATTTGAAGATGTTATTATCGTTTAATTTGTATTAGAAAATTTTTTAAGGGACTATGTGGTGCATAGTTCTTTTTTTATAGAAAAAAATTATATATACAAACTTGTGCATAAGAAAAAATTATTATACTTATATGACATAATATGATAAAATATTAGTATATATTTATTTTTAACGGAGGATAATTATGAAAAATAAAAACATATTAGCTTTAGCGCTACTTTGTGGATTTTCTTTTTCACAAGTGAGTTTTGCTGATAGTGAAACTGTGATTTACAACAAAGAAGGAATCACAGTAAATTTAATCGCAGATGGCGAAGGAACTTTTAAGATTTCTGTTGAAAACAAGAGCTCAAAAGATATGGTAGGAGTTAAAGTAAAGACAGAAGATATAAAAGGTCTTAAAATTGTTAAAGGTAAAGAACTTGAAATCGGTGATGTAAAGGTCGGAGAAAAGAAAGTTTTAGAAAATGAAAAAATACAATTTGAAGTTGTAGAAGCTATTAAGGATGGAATTAAAAAAGGAAAACTTTCTAAAACAGGTATTGCAGGAGTTTACAAAATCAATGTAACAATTGCGGTAGCGGGAATTGTTGGAGTTATTTGTGTTTTAGTTTCTAAAAAGAGAAATGCAAAAAAACTTTTATCTGTTGCAGTTGGTACAGGAATTTTGATGTCTTCAGTTTTGACTTATAACTCAAATGCAGAAGGTACTTATAAAAATTCTGCCAATTTATCCGGAAATATAGAAATAAAAGGCAAAACTTACGACTATGTCGGAGTTTTGATGTGGAATGATGAAAATTCTAAAGTTGAAAATGACGAACAGGATAAAGTTGTTGAAATTGAGGATGCAAACTTGAAAAAATTCATTTTAGATAAGTTACATTCCTATAATGGTGAAGATAGCTTTGAAGCTGAAATGAATGAATATAATTTTAAACTTACAGACAAGTCATATAGAAAAGATAAAAATTCAAATGAAATATATAAGAGTGATTTGGAAAAAATTGAAGCTTTAGCAGTTAGAGGAATGGATGCTGCTGAAGAAAATCTTATTGAGGTTAGCAGTATTAAAGGTCTTGAATATTGTAAAAATTTAAAAACTCTTACAATTTCTTCCGGTGAAATTCCTGATGATAACGAAGAAATAAGATATTCAAAAGGAGCTATTAAAGATTTAACACCACTTTCAAATCTTAAAAAACTTGAATTGTTAAGACTTTCTCATAATGAAATTTCAGATGTTTCTCCACTAAAAGATTTGACAGGACTTAAATATTTGTATATTTCACATAATAATATTTCAGATATTATCTCATTAAAAAATCTTGCGAATTTAGAAAGCTTTGATTTTGCAGTAAATAAAATTACTGATATGAGCATTGTTGAGAATTTTAAAAATTTAAAACTTTTAGATATCTATTCAAATAAAATTTCAAATATCAATTACATTAAAGAACTTGAAAAATTAACTTATTTTAGGGCGGATAGCAATAATATTGAAAATATTGATGCTTTGAAAAATTTAAAATTATTAGAAGACTTAGATTTAGGAAACAATAAATTAAAAGACACTTCTGTTTTAAATGGATTGATAAATTTAAAGAAATTGAGTTTAAAAGGAAATAATATTGAAAATTTGAATTTAAATAAACTTATAAATCTTGATGACTTAAATATTGAAAATAATAAAATTTCAGATATTTCATTTTTGAAAAATTCAACTAAACTTGCAAACTTGAATTTAAAGAAAAATAATATTGAAAATATAGATAATGTAAGTGGTTTAACGAAATTGACTTATTTGAATTTAAGTGATAATTTAATTTCAAATGTTGAGCCTTTAAAGTCATTAACTAAACTTTCAAGTTTATATTTATCAAATAATAAGATTTCAGATATTTCTTCACTTAAAAATTTAAATGAGCTTTCAAGTATTAAACTTGATGGGAACAAGATAAAAGATTTTTCATCAATAAATGATAAGAAGGGCATATTTGAAAAAATTATTCACAATCAAAATGTTGATTTGGGAAATGTGGAAGTTAGCGAAAAAACTTTTGAAATTGACAATGTATTTTTAGGTCTTGAAAAGATTGCTAAAGGTGGAAATATAAAAGTTAGCACTGAAGCTGAAGGCGTTACAGTAACTTTAGAAAGTGGAAAACTAAACTTCAGTTTGACTGATAAAGCAATGGAAAATATTAAAGAAAGATTGAAATTAACTGTTAAATTCAAATTTGAAAATGAAATGGACTATGAAAATAATCCTACTGTATTGAATTTGAACGTAAACTTAGTTAAACCGGCTAAAAAATATGTTGAAATTGAGGATGCAAAACTTTTAAAGGTAATAAATAAAAATTTAGGTAAAAATAGAGCTGATAATCAAAAAGTTACTGTTGAAGAAATGGAAAGTTTAACGGAGTTATCAATATTTTTAAAAGAAGACGGAAGTGCTGATTTTAGTGAAAGTGCAAAATACTCAATACTTGGAAAGCCAACAAGTTTAAAAGGAACTAAAGATTTTAAATTTGCCGTTACCAGAGGAATGAAGAGTATTAAAGGCTTGGAATATGCAAAAAATCTAAAGAAATTAAAATTAAATGAAAATGAAATTTCAGATATTTCTCCTCTTAAAAATTTAACTAAATTGGAATATTTAGAGATTCAAAGAAATAGAATTGTTGACGTTAATCCTTTGAAAAATTTAACAAATCTTAAGTTTTTGAAATTATATAATAATTTAATTGAAGATATAGCACCACTTTCAAATTTGACAAATCTAACAGGATTGGATTTACATTATAATGTTACGGTTGGTGGTGATGAGAGTCACAAAATAATATCTAAAGGAATTACTGATATTTCTGCTTTGAAGAATTTGAAAAAATTGGAATTTTTAGATATTTCGGCTAATAGAATAGAAGATATTTCAATCCTTAAGAATTTTGATAAAATTAAAGATTTAGATTTTTCAGGAAATAGAGTTAAAAACTATGAAGGATTAGGAGATTATATTGCTGAAAGATTGGGAAAAGCATTGAATGAAGGTATTGGAAGCATTCAATTCTCGGGTCAGACAATAGACTTTGGGTCAACTGTTGAAGTGAAAGAAAAAGAAGTTATCTTTACTACACCTTTTAAAGGAATTAAAGAACTTGGAAATTCATTGGCACAAGTTTTCGGTTCAGAAGATTCTTTGAATGCTTTTGGTGAAATTAAAACTAATGTTGAAGGAATAGAAGCAAGTTATGATTTAGACACTAACAAAATAAAGTTGACTGTATCAGATGGTGTTATCACTAAATATAATGGAAAAGAGTTAGATTTAAATTTAAAAATGTCATTAGAAGAATATACTTGGACATTAAAGAATATAAAACTTAAATTTGTTTCAGAGTAAAGAATATTAAAAGGGGACTTTCAAGTCTCCTTTTCGCGTCTTTAACTGTTATTAAAATTATTTTTATGATATAATAATTATAGATTTATGCCTTATGATAAAGCTATAATTATTTCATCATAATTACATTAATTTAATTATCAAAAAGAGATTATGATATAATAATTATAGATTTGTGCCTTATGATAAAGCTGTAATTATTTCATCATAATAATCAAAATTTAATTATCAAAACGAAATTATGATATAATTAAATATAGTTTATATTTAGAATTTAGGAGGGAAAATTTGTTAGAGATTATTTTAAATTCTTTAGATGAATGTAATAATTTTTCTAAAAGATTTTCAAAAACATTAAAAAATGGCGATGTGATTTCTTTGGTTGGAGATCTCGGAGCCGGAAAAACTACTTTTACTAAATTTTTAGGGAAAAATTTGGGAATTAGTGAAGATATTACTTCACCGACATTTAATTTAGTTAATTTATATTCCGGAAAGTTTGAGTTTAATCATATGGATTTATATAGAATTGATTCTCCAGAGGAACTTTATCAAATAGATTATGAAAATTACTTTTATCCTGACGGGATTACAGTGATAGAGTGGGCAGAAAATGCCGATTATTTATTACCTAAAAATTTAATCGAGCTTGAGATTTTAAAAATTTCTGAAAATTCAAGAAAGATTGTAATTAAAGGAAATAATAAAAGAGAATTGGAAATTATAGAGGAATTACAATGAAAATTTTAGCGATAGATACTTCAACAACTCATAGCTCCTGTTCTGTAATGGAAGATAATAATATTGTTGGAGATTTTAGTATTAATCAAAGTATGAGCCATAATGAGATTTTACTTGTTATGGTTGATGAAGTGCTTAAAAAATTGAATATTGATATAGAAGATATAGATTTATTTGTTGCAGTTACAGGACCGGGTTCTTTTACGGGAATAAGAATAGGGGTTACGGTTGTAAAGGCTTTAGCAATGGCTTTGAATAAGCCGATAGTTGCTGTAAATACATTAGAAGCTCTTTCTTTTGGGGTGTTTTCCGATAAAAAGAAAATTCCTTTAATTGATGCTAGGGGAGAAAGAGTTTACTATGGAGTTTATGAGGGGATAAATAATAAAAATATTGTTGCTCCTGCTCTTTTGACTATTGATGAACTTTTGGAAGAATTTTCTGATAAAGGAGAATTTGTATTTGTAGGAGATTGTGTTAATTTGTATAAAGATAGAATTTTAGAAAATAAAAATTTTGAAATTACTCCTGCTTGTTTAAACAGTTGTATTTCAAGAAATGCCTGTGTTATTGGAAAACAAAAATTTGAAAGTGGAGATATTTCAGACTGTTTTAATTTAAGTCCGGAATATGTAAGACTTTCACAAGCACAAAGAGATATGGAAAATAAAGGAAAATAGATGATTTTATATAGATATGCTGAAAACAAAGATGTGTTTGATATTCTATCTTTAGATAATGAAAATTTTTCTAACAATTTTAAAGAAGCATTTTATTTAGAATATATAAAAAATCAAAGAGTCATTGTAGCAGAAAAAGAAGAAAATGTAATTGGATATGTTATATTTAATCAAATTTTAGATGAAGCTGAAATATACAAAATAGTTGTTTTAAAGGAACTTAGAAAGAAACAGATTGCTTTTAAAATTATTGAATTTTTATTAAATGAATTAAAGAAAAATAATGTTGAAAAGATATTTTTAGAGGTTAGAAAAAACAATATTCCTGCTATTAATCTATATAAGAAGTGTGGATTTATAAACATTAGAGAGATTGTTGACTATTATAATAATCCGAAAGAAAATGGAATTATGATGTTAAAAGAGGTAGTTTAATGGATGATATAAAAATTATGGCGATAGAAAGCAGTTGTGATGAAACAAGTGTTGCAGTCGTAAAAAATGGAAGAGAAATTATTTCTAATGTAATTTCTTCTCAAATAGATATGCATAAAAAATTCGGAGGAGTAGTACCGGAAGTTGCAAGTAGAATGCATTTAGAAGTAATCAATAATATAGTAAGAGAGGCTTTAGAAGAAGCGAAACTTTCAATGGCTGATATAGATGCAATAGCCGTTACTAAAGGGCCGGGTCTTGTCGGAGCCTTGCTTGTTGGAATATCAGAAGCAAAGGCATTATCTTATGCTTGTAAAAAGCCAATGGTTGGTGTCAATCATATGAAGGGACATATCTGTGCGGCTTTTATAACTCATAAGGAATTGGAGCCTCCATTTATTTGCCTTTTAGTTTCCGGAGGGCATACTTATTTAGTACATGTAAAAGATTATAACAATATGGAAGTAATTGGAAAGACAATTGATGATGCCTGTGGAGAGGCTTATGATAAGGTTGCTAGATGTTTAGGAATGAATTATCCTGGCGGTCCTGAAGTTGAAAGACTGGCAAAACTTGGAAATGATAAGTCGATAGATTTTCCAAGAGTAATGCTTGATAAAAATAGCTATAATTTCAGTTTTAGCGGACTTAAAACGGCTGTACTTAATTATTTAAACAGTAAAAAGCAAAAAAACGAAGAAATTTCAAAAGAAGATGTATGTGCGAGTTTTCAAAGAGCTGTTTTTGATGTGTTGATTTTTAAGACTGAAAAGTTAATGAAAGAAAAAAAATTAGATACCCTTGTTGTATCGGGTGGTGTTTCTGCAAATAATACATTGAGAGAAGAGATAAACAAAATGTGCGAAAAAAATGGTTTTAAATCCTATTTTCCGGATAAAATACTTTGCACAGATAACGCCGCTATGATTGCATCATCAGGGTATTATGAGTATATATCAGGAGTAAGAAGTGATTTAACATTAAATGTTGAGCCAAATTTGGAGCTAGAAAATTAATAAAATTTTTTAGAAAAAGTGTTGACAATGAAAAAAATAAAGTGTATAATATTCGAGTAACTGTTTGAGAGATATGTTTTAAAGAAAGATTTAGTCAGATTAAAACTTTTAAAAAAGTATTGACAAACTATAAGTTATAGTATATAATTATTAGGCAGTCAATTTTAGAGTATAGGTTGATTGATGAGGCCCCATGGTCAAGCGGTTAAGACATCGCCCTTTCACGGCGGTAACCCGGGTTCGAATCCCGGTGGGGTCACCATTTATTATTCATGTGGCGGAGTAGCTCAGTTGGCTAGAGCATGCGGTTCATACCCGCAGTGTCAGGGGTTCAAGTCCCTTCTCCGCTACCATTTTTATATTATATTTTTTTACATTGTGGTTATATTTGGGCGCATAGCTCAGTTGGGAGAGCATCTGCCTTACAAGCAGGGGGTCATAGGTTCGAGCCCTATTGTGCCCACCAAATATGGCCTGGTAGTTCAGCTGGTTAGAATGCTAGCCTGTCACGCTAGAGGTCGTGGGTTCGAGTCCCATCCAGGTCGCCAATAAACACGCTGGTGTAGCTCAATTGGTAGAGCAACTGACTTGTAATCAGTAGGTTAGGGGTTCAAGTCCTCCCACCAGCTCCAATCTACTTTTTGTAGATTATATGGAGGAGTTCCCGAGTGGCCAAAGGGGACGGACTGTAAATCCGTTAGCTGCGCTTTCAGTGGTTCGAATCCACTCTCCTCCACCAATTGAATTTTGTTAAGACCATAAAGTTTGAGTTTATTTGCGGGTGTAGCTCAGTGGTAGAGCCCCAGCCTTCCAAGCTGGTTGCGAGGGTTCGATTCCCTTCACCCGCTCCATTTTGCACCTATAGCTCAGCTGGATAGAGCAACGGACTTCTAATCCGTGTGCCAGAGGTTCGAATCCTCTTAGGTGCGCCAACCTTTGGGGTATAGCCAAGTCGGTAAGGCACTAGACTTTGACTCTAGCATTCCGCAGGTTCGAGTCCTGCTACCCCAGCCAATTTTATGATTCATTAGCTCAGTCGGTAGAGCACCTGACTTTTAATCAGGGTGTCCGGGGTTCGAATCCCCGATGGATCACCATCTGTGGAGAGGTATCGAAGTGGTCATAACGAGGCGGTCTTGAAAACCGTTTGGGTTCACGCCCACGTGGGTTCGAATCCCACCCTCTCCGCCACAATGGAGAAATACTCAAGTGGCTGAAGAGGCTCCCCTGCTAAGGGAGTAGATCCTTCACGGGATGCGAGGGTTCAAATCCCTCTTTCTCCGCCAATAATTTGGGCCTTTAGCTCAGTTGGTTAGAGCGCCCGGCTCATAACCGGTAGGTCCCGGGTTCAAGTCCCTGAAGGCCCACCAAATTATCTGAAGATATTTCTATTTTAGAAATATCTCTTATTTTATAGAGCTAAAAACTATTGGTATTGTAGGGGTATAGTTCAACGGTAGAATGTCGGTCTCCAAAACCGCTGATGAGGGTTCGATTCCTTCTACCCCTGCCATTTACATAATATAAAGAAATCATAATATTAAGTATGCCCAGATAGCTCAGTCGGTAGAGCAGAGGACTGAAAATCCTCGTGTCGGTGGTTCGATTCCGCCTCTGGGCACCATTTGCGGGAGTGGCTCAGTGGTAGAGCATCGCCTTGCCAAGGCGAGGGTCGCGAGTTCGAATCTCGTCTTCCGCTCCATTTCGATTTGGCGACATAGCCAAGTGGTAAGGCAGAGGTCTGCAACACCTTCATCTCCAGTTCAAATCTGGATGTCGCCTCCAAGGTCTCTTAGGAGACCTTTTTTGTTATTTAATTTTTTATTGTAAAACAATAAGATTTTTACATACTTGTCTAAACTAAAAGTGTGGAGTTCTTATTGTGAAAGGAGTAATTATGAAATTAAAAACGCTCTTAGAAGATTTAGAAATTTTGGAAATAAAAGGGAATTTAGATATTGAAAAAGAAATTCAAAAGATAGAATATAATTCAAAAAATGTTTCAGAAAATGACATTTTTGTTGCAATAAGAGGATATAAGACTGATGGACATATTTATATAAAGTCTGCTAAAAAGCAAGGTTGTTATGCTTGTATAGTTGAAGATTTTGTTGATGTAGATGTGGTTCAAATTAAAGTCAAAAATTCAAGAGCAGCACTTTCAAAAGTTTCTCATAATTATTATGGAAAACCAAGTGAAGATTTGGACATTATAGGAATTACTGCTACAAACGGCAAAACTACAACGAGTTTTATGTTAAAGAAGATTTATGAAGAAGCAGGGTTAAAAGTTGGAATTATAGGAACTGTTTATGTTAAAATTGATGATTTTATGATTCCATCTTATTTAACAACTCCCGAAAGTTTGGATTTACAAAAATATTTAAGTATTTTTAGAGAAAGAAAAGCTGATAAAGTTATTATGGAAGTTTCTTCTGCTGCTTTGGAATTAGATAGAGCTAAAGATGTTGATTATAATATTGTTAGTTTTGGTAATTTAAGTAAAGAGCATATGGAGCAACATGGTAGTTATGAAGCATACAAGAGGGAAAAATCCAAGCTGATAACGGAAGCAAAAGAACATCAAATTGCCGTTTTAAATTTTGATAATCCGGAAATTAAAGAACTTGCCTCAAAAACTAAAGCTAAAGTTTTTTCTTTTTCATTGGATGATTCTTTAGAAAATTTTTCTATGAAAAATTTAGATTTATCAACAGGTCGTGGCAAGTTTGATTTTATTATCAATAGAGATATTGAAACTAAAAGTGGAATTTTGAAAAAAGGAGAATTCCATGTTGAGCTAAATACGGCAGGATTTAGCTCAGTAATGAATTCAATGGTAGCCATATCTATTTCTCTTTTAGATGGAATAGATATAGTAACAATTCAGAGAGCTTTAAGGATTTTTAGAGGTGTAGAAAGAAGATTTGAAATTATCTTTGAGAAAGATTTTAAAATAATTGATGACCATTTTGCCAATGAGGTTAATATTGATGTTACTCTTGAAACACTTTGTAAAATGAAATATAATGATATAAAATTTTTATATGCAATTAGAGGGAATCGTGGAGTGGAACTAAATGAAGAAAATGCATTGAAAATCATTGAATGGAATAATAAATTAAAATTAAGTGAAATATATGCAACTTTGAGTAGGGATACTGTTACTTGGAAAGATGAAGTTTCTGATGAGGAAAGAGATATATTTTTAAAAATAATGAAAGAAAATAATATAAAAGTTCATTTGTTTGATACATTAAAAGAAGCGGTTGAAACTGTTATTGATATTGCACAAAAAGATGATGTGGTTATGTTTGCCGGTTGTCAAGGAATGGATAAGGCAGGAAGAATTGGACTTAATTATATTTTGGAAAAAAATAACTCTTATGATAGAGAAGAAATTTTATTTCCATTAAAAGACAGGATAGTTTAGCAGTTTGTAAAAAGATATGTAGTATGTTACAATAAATTTTACAATATGATATATAATCGGTGATTGATTTAATAAGGAGAAATTATGTGCGGATTTGTAGGATTTTACAGTAAGGATATAAAAGATGAAAATGTAATAAAAGAGATGAACAGTCAAATAATTCATCGTGGTCCGGATAGTGACGGATATTATTTTGATAAAGGAATCAATTTTGGTTTTAGAAGACTTAGTATAATTGATTTACATGAAGGTTCTCAACCGATTCTAAATGAAAATAACGATGTGGCTATAATTTTTAATGGAGAAATTTATAATTATCAAGAAATTAAGGATGATTTATTGGAAAAAGGATATAAATTTAAAACAAATACTGATACTGAAGTTATTTTACACGGATATGAAGAATATGGTGAAGAAGGTATTTTGTCTAAATTAAGAGGAATGTTTGCCTTTACTATCTGGGATAGTAAAAAAGAAAAACTTTTTGGAGCAAGAGATCATTTTGGTATAAAACCATATTATTACACAATGATAGACGGAGATTTTGTTTTTGGTTCAGAAATAAAATCATTTTTGAAATATCCAAAATTTAAAAAGGAAGTTAATGAAAAAGCACTTAAGCATTATTTAGTTTTTCAATACAATCCATTAGAAGAAACTTTTTTTAAAGGTGTAAAGAAACTTAGACCCGGACATTATTATATATTTGAAAATGGTAAACTTGAAATAAAGAGCTATTATAATTTAACTCTTGATTATAAAGAAATGACTTTTGATGAAGCTGTAAGCAAGATAGAAAAAGAAGTTGAAGAATCAGTTAAGTATCACAAGATTAGTGATGTTGAAGTTGGCTCTTTCTTGTCAGGTGGTGTTGACTCAAGTTATGTTGTTGCGACAGCAATGCCTAATAAGACTTTTTCTGTAGGATTTGATAATAAAGGCTTTGATGAAACAGTTTATGCAAAAGAACTTTCAGATAGACTTGGAATAGAAAATTTTTCTAAAATAATTACTCCTGATGAATTTTTTGACGGAATAAATAAAGTGCAATATTATTCAGATGAGCCACATGCAAATTTATCTTCTGTTGCGCTATATTTCTTATCAAAACTTGCATCTGAACAAGTTAAGGTAGTTTTATCCGGAGAAGGTGCTGACGAATTATTTGCAGGATATAATGAATATGAAGAAGCACTTCCACAAAGAATATATAAAAAATTACCATTCTGTTTGAGAAATAAGCTATATAAAAGGTTTAAAGATAAAAGACATTTTAGTGGAAAGACAATTATTATGAAATACGGTCAAAAAGTTGAAGACAGATACATCGGTCAAGCAAAAATAATGTCTGATGAACAGGCTAATTTGATTTTAACAGAAAAGTATAAAAACTCTGAAATGGCAAAAGATTTAACTAAAAAATATTATGATGAAGTTAAGAATATGGATGATGTTTCCAAAAGATTGTATCTTGATATGAAAATGTGGATAGTTGATGATATTTTGCTTAAGGCAGATAAAATGACTATGGCAAATTCTATTGAACTTAGAGTTCCGCTTTTGGATAAAAAAATGTGGGAACTTGCCAGAACCATTCCTGTAAGGCATAAAGTTCATAATGAAATAACAAAGTATGCTTTTAGAAAAGCTGCAGAAAATAAATTGCCACAAGATTGGGCAAAGAGAAGGAAAGCCGGATTTTTAGTTCCTTTTGTTAATTGGATTAAAGAAGAAAAATATTATAATATTGTTAAAGAAACTTTTAATAAAGATTTTGTAGGTGAATTTTTCGATGTTCAAAAAATAAATGCACTTTTGGATGATCACTTTAACAATAAAGAAAATAATGGACGTAAAGTTTATACTATCTACACATTTTTAAAATGGTATGAACAGTATTTTATTTAAGAGGTAATAAAATGAATAAAGCTGTCGTTTTAGGTTGTAACTATTATATAGGTCTTAGTGTAATAAGATGTTTAGGTGTTGAAGGAGTTCACGTTGTAGCTTGTGATTATGATTTTGAAAATTCGTATGGGGCGAGGTCAAAATATATATCTGAATTTTTAAAAGTTTATAATTTAAATAAAGATGATAGGAAAACTTTTATAGAGTTATTAGAATATGGAAAAAACCAAACAGAAAAACCCGTTTTACTTCCAACTCATGACAAATATGTTGAATTTATAGACAAATATTATGATGAATTGGAAAAATATTATTTGATTAGTCAAGTCAAAGAGCTTAATTCAAAACTATTGGATAAATGGACTTTATATGATATTGCTAAAGAAAACGGAGTTAAAATTCCGGCTACAATAAGTGCAAATGACGAGAATTTACTTAAAAGAATTCAAGATGAAGTTGGATTTCCTTGCATTATTAAACCCGTTGATACAGTAAAATTTACTAAGATTTTTAGAAATAAAGTTTTTATTTGTAATAATATAGAAGAGATGGAAAACGGAATCAAAAAGGCAAAAGATAATGATATAGAAATTTTTGTTCAAGAAATTGTTCCGGGTTTTGACGACTGTATGCTAACTTATGATTACTATATTGATAGAAATGGGAGAACTACTCATTATATGACTGCTCAAAAGCAAAGACAATGGCCTATAAATTTTGGTGCATCTGTTTTTACAATTCAAAAATACAATCAAAAATTGGTTGATATATCAAAGCCATTTTTAGAAAAAATTGGCTATAGAGGTTTTGGAGAAATAGAATTTAAAAAACATGAGAAAACCGGAGAAATTTATTTAATAGAAATAAATGCAAGGACTACTAACTTTAACAATTTGATTTACAAACTTGGAATAAATATGCCTTATATTGCATATCTTGATTTAACAGGTAATTTGAAAGAAAGTGATTGTAAGTATATCGATTATGATACAAACTATGCTTTCATTTACGGGTTTGAGGATATGATTGCTATTTGGCGTTATAAGAAAACTAAACAGGTTGGAATACTAAAATCTCTAAAGATTTCATTTTCAAGAAAGTGGGCTCCTGCGATTTTTGCGGTTGATGATTTAAAACCTTGGTTTTTCTTTAATAAAATTCTATTGGGAAAAGTTTTTAGAAAAATATTTAGGAGGAAATAGTGTACAAATTAGGAGTTATCGGAGGTATGGGACCTTTAGCAACTGTTAAGTTCTACGATAAAATTGTTTTAAATACTGAGGCACATAATGATAATGAACATATTGATTTAATAGTTTTAAATCATTCAACAATGCCTGATAGAACAAAATGTATTATAGAAAATAAAGATACAGAGTTTTTAAATGAAATTAAGAAAGATTTGGAAATTCTTGAGAGAATAGGTATTGATGTAGTTGCTATTCCTTGTAATACAAGTCATTATTTTTATGATGAATTTAAAAACTTTACAAATTTAAAAATTATAAATATGATTGAAGAAACAATTTTAGAAATAAAAAGAAGAGGAATAAAAAAAGTCGCAGTCTTTGGAACACTTGGAACACTAAATTCAAAAGTTTATAATAAATGTGCAAAAGAAAATGGAATAGAAGTAAAAGAATTATCCCTAGAAGATAAAAAAACTGTTATGGATATTATTTACAAGATTAAGGAAACAAATAATTTAGAAAGCAAAGATTTTGTTGAAATTTTAAATAGATATTGTAATGATAAAACTATCGGAATAATAGCCTGCACAGAGCTTAGTCTTTTGGATATTCCTGAAAATCTAAATACAATTGACGCTTTGGATGTTCTTGTAAATAAGAGTATTGAATACAGTGGAGCAAAGATAAAAAATAAATATAAAAATTAAAAATATTTTAATTTCATTCATAAGTACAGACATTTTTTGCCTGTATTTTTTATTGTGAAATAACAATAATTTAGTTTTAAATTAATATAAATAATTACGAAAATTGAGCTAAATTCTTATTATCAAAATGATAAAAAATTTTTTTAAAAAACTTTATTTTTTTATTATTTGGGTATATAATGGTTGTAAATGATAAAATAATAGGAGGATAAAGAAATGAAAGATTTTAAAAGTTTAAATGTTTATTTATCAGACATCGCAGTTATGACAACTAAATTGCATAATTTGCATTGGAATGTAGAAGGAAGAAATTTCTATCAAACACATATTTTTACAGAAGGATTATATGAAAAATTCTTTGATTGGTATGATGAAGTTGCTGAAGCAATTAAAATGAGAGGTGGATTTCCATTCGCATCATTAAAAGAATATGTTGCTAATGCTACTGTTAAAGAATTAGAATCTAAGAAGGTAACAGTTGATGAAGTTAACGAAATAGTTATGAATGACTTAGTTGCTATTAAAGAAGAAGCTATAAAAATTAGAGAAGAAGCTGATAATGATGGAGATTTCATAATCGTTGATATGTTAGAAGATCATGTTGCTGAATTAGAAAAGAATATTTGGTTCTTAAGAGCTTCTAAGCCTTGCTGCAATAAATAATAATAAAAAAATTTAGGTTGAGTTTATACTCAACCTTTTTTTGTTAAATAACAATGATTTTGAAAATCCGTTTGATAAAAAGAATAGTGGAATGATAAGGCTCTTAATTAAAATTTAATTTTTTATAGTTGACTTTTTTTATTAAATTTAATATAATTTATTCATTAGATATTTAGTGATGATAAGAAATAGTAAATTATTTATGTATATTTAGAGAGAAGTTGTTTGGTGAAAAACTTTTATGCAGATAATTGAACCTATCTTGGAGCTTGTATTAAAAATACAGGGTTGTGCCTTATAGCTTTTGAGTATAAATTAGAGTGGTACCACGGCTTTCGTCTCTTGGAGATGATTGCCGTTTTTTTATTAATCATAGAAGCCATTTTATAAAAATCATCACAAAAATTACTTTATAATTACGGAGGAAATTTATTATGAAAATGAAGAGATACTATATGCCAACACTTAGGGAAGATCCACAAGAGGCAGAAATTATAAGTCATAAATTGCTTTTAAGAGCCGGAATGATTAGAAAGAGTGCTGCAGGAATTTACTCCTATCTTCCTCTTGGTTACAGATCAATTAGAAAAGTTGAAAATATTGTAAGGGAAGAAATGGATAGAATGGGTGGATATGAAATTTTAATGTCTGCACTTCAGCCAAAAGAAATATGGGAAGAATCAGGAAGATGGCAAACTTTTGGACCAGAAATGTTTAAAGTTAAAGATAGAAATGAAAGAGAATTTTGTCTAGGACCTACTGCTGAAGAATATTTTACAACTTTGATAAGTGGAGAAATTAAAAGCTATAAACAATTACCTTTAAATATTTATCAAATTCAAACAAAATATCGAGATGAAAAAAGACCACGTTTTGGTATAAACAGAGCCAGAGAATTTTCAATGAAAGATGCTTATACTTTTGATGTAAGCCCTGAAATGATGATGGAATCTTATAAAGAAATGTGGAAGGCATATGAAAAAGTTTTTAATAGATTAGGCCTTAATTATAAGATTGTTGCCGGAGATGCCGGAGCAATGGGAGGAAACAGTTCACATGAATTTATTGCTCTTTCTGATGTTGGAGAAGGAGTTATCTGTTACTGTGACGAAAGTGGATATGCTGCTACAGATGAAAAAGCAGAAGTTATTTACAAAGTTGACGAAAGTGGAGATGAAAAGGAACTTGAATTAGTTTATACTCCAAACTGTAAAACGATAGAAGATGTCGCAAACTTTTTAAAACAAGACGCTTCAAAATGTATTAAGGCGATAGATTTGATTGTTGCAGGAGAACCAATTATAGTATTTGTTCCGGGAGATAGAGAGCTTAATATGACAAAACTTTGTGCTTATCTTGGTATTCCAGAACATGAAATTGAAATGATGGACGAAGAAACTATTATAAAAATTGGATCATCAGCTGGATACACAGGACCAGTAAACTTGAAAGTAAGAAAGATTTTAGATAAGAGAGTTACTCTTATGAAAAATACTGTAGTTGGTGGAAATAAGGAAAATCATCACTATATAAATTGTAATTTTGGAAGAGATTTTGATGGAGAAATTGCAGAAGATTTACTTATGGTTCAAGAGGGAGATGTTTGTCCTATAAGTGGACATCCTTTGAAATTTGCAAGAGGGATAGAAGTTGGAAATATCTTTCAACTTGGAACAAAATATTCTAAGGCTTTAAACGCGACTTTCTTAGACGAAAATGGAGTTAGTCAATACTTTTGGATGGGAAGCCATGGTATTGGTATTACAAGAAGCATTACTGCAATTATTGAACAAAATAATGATGAAAAAGGAATTATTTGGCCAATCCAAGTTGCACCATATCATGCAATAGTTACAGTTGTAAATATTAATGATGAAGAACAAATGAAACTTGGTGAAAAAATCCATGATGAATTGGAAGCTCAAGGTGTTGAAGTTATGCTTGACGATAGAAAAGAAAGAATAGGCGTTAAATTTAATGATAGAGATTTAATTGGTATTCCTTTAAGAATAACTGTTGGTAAAAAAGCTAATGAAAATATAATTGAATTTTCAACAAGAAGAGAAATGGAGAATGTTGAAACGACTTCTGAAGATGCAATTAATAAAGTTGTAGAAGAGGTTAGAAAGATAAAATAATATTTAAATACCACGTATTTTTATGTGGTATTTTTTCCAATTAATTATATCTTATTTTTTCTATTTAATTGGGTATCATATAAATGATTTATATTAATTTGGCGATTAGGAGTTTTTTATGGATAGTGATTTCAATACAAAAATTCAAAAACAAAAAATAAGTCGTGAAAGACGAAAAGAATTAAAAAATAGATTAAAAAAAGAGTTGGGAGATAGGATGAGATTCGTCTATATAGCTTCTTTTTTGTCTTGGATTCAGTTCTTGATGAGAATTATTTCTTTTGGCTTTATAGCAAAGGGATTTTCTAATTTATATAATAAAATAGATTTTAATCTTTTTGCTTATGTTGTAATTGCAATCGGATTAAATATTTTCGGTTTTTGGATTTCTATTTTTGCTAAGAGATACCAAGGAGTAGCTTCTCAATTTGCGAGAGATAATTTAAAAGTTAAATTTTTTGATGCCTTTTCTAAAAGTGATGAAGAAGTCTTTAAAGGCTATTCAACAGCAGATGTACTTACAGTTGCATCTCAAGGGATTGACAGTTTAGATACTTTTTACAGTAATTATTTGACAACAACTTTAAGAACATATTTTAATTGTGCAACAATTTTATTGATTGTAGCTTTTATCTATCCTTTGGGTGGTTTGGTCTTTTTAGTTAGTATTCCTTTTATTCCTGTTTCAATAATGTTAATACAAAAGCGTTCAGCAAAAATTATGCAACATTATTGGTCAACTTATATGGATGTAAGTAATTTGTTTATGGATGATTTAAAGGGATTGAATACTCTTTATTCTTATAGTGCTGATGCTATTTATGAGAAAAAATTTAATGAATCTGCTGAAAACTTTAGACTTTCCACTATGGAACTTTTAAAATTTCAACTTCAATCCGTTGGATATATGGATGGAGTTATGTATCTTGGAATTGCAATTTCAGGATTTTTAGCGGTTCTTTCAGTTTCAAAAGGCAATATGTCAATCTTTAATTTTATATTCTTTGTTTTGATTGCAACTGAATTTTTTACTCCAATTAGAGAATTGGGATATTGCATGCATTTACTTATGATGAATACTAAAATGGCAGATAGAATTTTTACTTTTTTAGATAGTGTTAAGTTAGAAAAGAAAACAGAAGTTTCAAATATTAATTTAGAAAGTATAGATAATATTGAATTTAAGAATTTATCTTTTTCCTATGACGATAGAAAGGTTTTAAATAATATTAATTTAAGTATAAATAAAGGTAGTTTATTCGCAATAGCAGGAGAGAGTGGACTTGGAAAGAGCACATTTGCAAAAATTTTGTTTAAAAATCTTGAGAATTATTCCGGTGAGATTTTGATAGATGGAAAATCTTTAAGAGATTTTTCAAAGTCTGATATAAATTCTCTAGGTTTTTATGTATCTCCTGATTCTTATGTCTTTAATGAAAGCATTATGGATAATTTGAAAAAAGCTACAAAATTATCTGAAAAAGAAATTTTAGAATGGATTGAGGAGAAACATATTCTAAAATTTGTAAAGACTTTGCCTGATGGTTTTAATACAATTATCGGAGAAAACGGAAGATTGATTTCTCCTGGTCAAAGACAACAGATAATCTGTGTTAGAAGTTTACTTGCAAATAGAAAAATTTACATTTTTGATGAAATGACTTCAAGTGTTGATACCGAAAATGAAATAGCAATTTTGGATTTAATCAAAATGATTTCTAAAAATTCCATAGTTATGTTTATTTCTCATAAGATGAAACAGGTTAATAAAGCTGACTTTGTTTTATTTATGGGAAAAGAAAAAAGTTGGGATTTTGGAAAACCGGAAGATTTATACAATTCAAACTTTGAATATAGATTATTATTAGATAAACAAAATGAAATGGAGGAAATTTTAAATGAAAGATAGTTTAAGATTGGTAGCTAGACTTATAAATTTTATGAGAAAATTACTCCCAGTAATTTTGTTAGCTGTATTTTTTGCAGTTTTTGGATTTTTAATCACAGTTTATATTCCTGCAAAAATTATTTCCCTGGGTTTTGATGCGGTTAATGGAGAAAAGCTAAAAATAATATCTTTAATAATTTTAGTTGTTCTTGCAATTTCAAGAGGGCTTTTCAGATATGGAGAACATTATTTTGGACATTACGTTGCGTTTAAAGTTTTAGCAGATTTTAGAAGAGAAATTTTTTCAAAACTTAGACGACTTGCTCCGTCAAAACTTGATTCTCAAGATAGTGGAGCTCTGTTGAAACTAATAGGCGAAGATGTAGAAGCTTTAGAAGTTTTCTTTGCTCATACTTTAGCACCTATTACAACAGGGACTATTGTTTCAATAATTTTAATTATTTATTATTTACAATATAATATACTTTTAGCTTTAATTGCAGTTATAGTGTATTTTACACTTGCTGTTATTATACCTAATATATTTTCAAATAAATTAAAACCACATCTTGAAGTTCAACAAAAATATAGAAAATCATATACTTCATATTTTTTGGAAAGTTTAAGAGGTATGAAAGATTTACTTCAACTTGGAGTTGAAAAAGAGAGATTTAAAAACTTATCAAAAGAAAGTCGAATTGTAAATAAAAAAGAAAGAAATGTTGCAAAATTAAATTTCTTACAATTTTCATACAGTTTTTTAACAATAGGTTTCGGTGTTTTGGCTTTTGCTTTTGTAGATTTTATACTTGTAAATAAAAATGTAATTAGTGTAAAAGATGCAGTAATTACATTGGTAGTTTTTAGTTCATCATTTGCTCCATTTTTAGAACTTAGCAGACTTCCTTTAGGACTTGGTCGTGCATTACAAGCAGCAAAACAAACTTTTAGTTTATTAGATGAAAATGAACCGGTTGGAAATGACGGAAGTAAAGAAATTGAAAAAATAAATGAAATAAAATTTGAGAATGTTGATTTCTCTTATCCTAAGAGAGATAAGATGATTTTTGAAAATTTGAATTTGCTTTTTGAAGATGAAAAAATTGTAGGCCTTGTAGGAGAGAGTGGATCGGGTAAAAGTACATTGATGAAAATGGTAATGAAATGGTATATTGCAAAATTAGGAAAAATATCTTTAAATGAGGAAGATATTCTAGAAATAGATAGTAGAAAACTACAAGAAAAAATTGCTTATATTCCACAATTTCCACAAATTTTTTCTCAAACAATCAGAGAAAATTTAGTTTTAGGAAATGATAAGATTACTGATGAAGAAATTTTAGAAATTGCTGAAAAATGTAGATTAAAGGGTGTAATTTTATCAACTGAAAATGGACTTGATACTAAAATAAACTCTGAAAAAGTTATTTTTTCAAGTGGAGAAATGCAAAGACTTGAACTTATGAGGGCATTGTTAAAAAGAGCGGATGTTTATATTTTTGATGAACCTACAAGTAATTTAGATACTTTAAATGAATCAATAATTTTGAATTTGATTAAAGAAAATTGTAAGGGAATGGTATTTTTAATTTCTCACAGAATGAGTACTGTATCATTTTCAGATGTTGTGTATAGAGTAGAAAATGGTAAATGCTTTAAAATATAGCCTTGCAGATTAAGATGAAATATGTTATCATCATACTAAAAATATGAGGGGTAATATATGAAAATTAAATTTGTAAGATATACTTGGATTATAATAGGACTGATATTTTTTGCAATAGGAACTATTGGAGCTTTTTTACCAATATTGCCTACGTTTCCATTTTATATTGTAACATTATTTTGTTTTGCAAGAAGTTCTGAGAAATTGCATACTTGGTTTGTTGGAACCAAATTATACAAAAATAATATTGAAAAAATTGCAAATAGAAAAGGACTTCCACTAAGACAGAAAGTAAAGATTATAATATTTTTCACCTTGACAATGGGAATTGGATTTTATTTTATGAAAAATACAAAAATTGGACGAATTATATTAGGAATAGTTTGGGTTTTCCATGTCATATATTTTGTCTTTGGGATTAAGACAATAAAAAGTAATGAAAATGAAATAGAATATATAGAAGCTGATATGAATTAAGAAATTCATATCAGTTTTTTATTGTGAAACAACAAGGTTCCCGGGAACCCACCCGATGCGAAGCATCGTGGAAGGGTGGGGTTCTTATTGTTTAAAAAATTTTTTTAAAAAATTTAAAATTTTTTTGTTCTACTTATTGATATAAAAATAATTACAATGGATTTCAGAAGAAAAAATGGGTATATATACTATATATAGTAGCTATATGGTTTGTTGACAATATATATTGTTGATGATATAATCTTACTATCGAGCTTTTACGAAGTATTTTTGGAGGTAGTATATGATTAAAGTTATAAAAAGAAATGGTCAAGAAGTAGATTTTGATGCTAATAAAATTGCAATAGCGATAAATAAAGCTATGCATAGCAGTACAGGAGTATACGAAGAAGGATTGGCAGAAAAGATTGCATCAGAGATAGAAACTTTTGCAACAACAATCGGAAAGAAGATGAGTATATATGATATAGAAGATCATGTTTACTACAGCTTAATTAAATATGGAAATCCTGCAACCGCCAGAGCTTATGAAAACTATAAGGCTGTGCAAACTTTTAAAAGACTTAAAAATACTACTGACGAAAGTATTTTAGGTCTTCTGGATAAGACAAATTTGGATGTTATAAATGAAAATTCAAATAAAAACGCTATTCTTGCATCAACTCAAAGAGATTTGATTGCCGGGGAAGTTTCAAAGGATATAGCAAGAAGAATGTTAATTCCTGTGGATATTGTTCAGGCTCATGACGAAGGAGCCATACATCTTCACGATATGGACTATTTAATTCAACCTATGTTCAATTGCTGTCTAGTTAATATTGGAGATATGCTTGATAATGGAACAGTAATTAATGGGAAAATGGTTGAAACTCCAAAATCTTTCCAAGTTGCTTGTACAGTTATGACTCAAATAATTGCACAAGTAGCATCAGGTCAATTTGGTGGTCAAAGCTTAAATGTTGCTCATCTAGGAAAGTATCTAAGAAAGAGCTATGAAAAACATTTAAAACTTGCAAAAGAAATTTTAACTGATGAAAAAGACATTGAAAATATTGCAAGAGCAATGACTAAGAAAGAATTGGAAGCAGGTATTCAAACTATTCAATACCAAATAAATACTTTGATGACTACAAATGGACAAAGTCCTTTTGTTACTCTTTTTATGTATGTTGAAGATGGTTTTGAATATGAAGATGAAGTTGCGCAAATTGTTGAGGAAATAATAAAACAAAGATTAGAAGGAATTAAAAACGAAAAAGGTGTTTATATCACACCTGCTTTCCCTAAATTGATTTATGTTTTAGATGAAAACAATGTAAGAGAAGATAGTAAGTACTATTATTTAACAAAACTTGCTGCAAAATGTACTGCAAAGAGAATGTATCCTGATTATATCTCTGCTAAAAAACTTAGAGAACATTATGAAGGAAATGTATTCGGACCTATGGGTTGTAGATCATTCTTAGCGCCTTATAAAGATGAAAATGGAAACTATAAATTTGAAGGTAGATTTAATCAAGGTGTAGTAAGTTTGAATTTACCACAAATAGGAATTTTAAATACAGGAAATGAAGAAGGTTTCTTTGAAATGTTGGATAAAAGACTTGAAATTGTAAAAAAAGCACTTTTATTCAGAAATTCACTTCTTCAAAATGTAAAGAGCGATAATTCTCCTATTCATTGGCAATATGGAGCAATTGCTAGACTTAAAAAAGGTGAAAGTATTAAAAAATACCTTGAAAACGGATATTCAACTCTTTCTGTAGGATATATCGGATTATATGAAGCTACTATGTGTGTAAAAGGCGTTAGTCATACAACTGAAGAAGGAAAAGAATTTGCTCTTAAAGTTATGAGAAAAATAAAAGAAGCGGCTGACAGTTGGAGTGAAGAAACAGGAATGACATTTTCATTATATGGAACTCCTGCTGAAAGTTTAACTCACAGATTCTGTTCTATAGATAGAAAGAAATATGGAGAAATAAAGGATATAACAGATAAGGGATATTATACAAATAGTTATCATGTTGATGTTAGGGAAAATATTTCAGTTTTTGATAAATTCAGATTTGAAGAAGATTTCCAAAAATTGTCAACAGGAGGTTGTATTTCTTATGCGGAAATTCCTAATATGAACCATAATGTTGAAGCTGTTGAACAAATGATTAGATTTATCTATGATAATATTCAATATGCTGAATTTAATACAAAATCAGATTATTGCCACGTTTGCGGATTTGATGGAGAAATAATCATAAACGAATATAATGAATGGGAATGTCCTCAATGTCATAATAAAGATAAGCAAAAAATGAATGTAACTAGAAGAACTTGTGGCTATCTTGGAGAAAACTTCTGGAATGAAGGAAGAACAAAAGAAATAAAGGCAAGGGTTCTTCATATATAGTGAGGGATTAAAATGAGATATGGTCAGATAAGATCTTATGATGTTGCAAATGGAGTTGGTATCAGAACTAGTATTTTCGTAACTGGCTGTACACATAATTGTAAAGATTGTTTTAATAGAAAATATATGGATTTCAATTTTGGGGAGCTTTGGACAAAAGAAACTACTAATTTAGTAATAGACTATTTGCGTGATAAAAATGTTTCTGGTCTTACTTTGCTTGGTGGAGAACCGATGCAAAATGCAAAAGAGCTCCTTGAAATTGTAAGAGATATTAAGAAAAGTGTAAATAAAAATATTTGGATTTATTCGGGATATACCTTTGAGGAAATTCTTGAAGATGATGACAGATTTGAGCTTTTAAAAGAATGTGATGTTTTAGTTGATGGAAGATTTGATTATAGATTAAAAGACTTAACTTTGAAATTTCGAGGTTCTTCAAACCAAAGAATTATAGACATAAAAAAGACAATTGAAACCGGAAATATTGTACTGTTTATGGAGTAAATATGTTAGAGAAAAAAATATTGAATATTTCAAAAATAGAAAATACAGATAAATATGATAGAAAAAAAGTCGGATATCTTTCAGGAATGATAGGAACATTTTTAAATGTTACTTTGGGAGTATCAAAATTTGTAATTGGAATTTTAGCAAATTCAGTTTCAATAACTGCTGATGCAGTAAATAATTTCTCGGATGCAATTTATTCCTTTGCAACAGTTTTAGGTTTTAAATTTTCTTCTGCACCTCCGGATAAGGATCATCCTTATGGACATGGAAGAGTTGAATATATAACTACCTTAATAATCTCAATGATGGTTATGATTGTAGGAGTTCAATTTGCAAAGACATCTATCGAAAGAATTATAAATCCTGAAAAAATTATAATGGGTAAAATAGGAATTGCTTTTTTAGTAATTTCTATTTTTGTAAAACTTTGGATGAGTTTATTCAATAGAAAACTTTCTAAAGCAATAGATTCAAGCATTTTAAAGGCTACTTCAATTGACTGTTTGAGTGATGTTTTTACAACTTCAGTTGTTTTAATTGCAATGATTTTTGCTAACTATACTACTTTTCCGGTTGATGGAGTTGTAGGTCTAATAGTTTCTGCATTTATTCTATTCTCAGGTTTCTCTTTGGCAAAGGAAACAATAAGTCAACTTATTGGAGAAGCACCAAGTGTAGAATTGATAAAGTCAGTTTTGTCAGATATAGAAAAGCACAAAGAAATTTTGGGAATACACAATTACACTTTTCATAGATATGGACATCTTAAAACAATTGCAACTGTTGATGTTGAAGTTGATGCTGAAATGAGTTTAATCAAAGCACATAATCTTATGAGCCTTATTGAAAAAGAAATTTACGAAAAATATGAAATTGTATTGGTAATACATGTTGAGCCTGTTGGTGGAAACTTTACTGAAAGAGAAATTGAATTAAAAGAAATTACTGAAAATTGGAAAAATCAGTTTAGTTATATAAAATCAATGCATGACTTTGCAATTTACAAACAGGGAGATAAGTACTTTGTAGGATTGCAATTAGCATTAGACGGAAACAAATTGGATAAAAATTTTGACGAAAATAGTTTAAAATCAGAGCTTGAAGAACTGATAAAAAATTATGATGAAGAATTAAAAACTTCAATAACAATTTTATATGAATATTTTTAAAATAGCACTTCGGTGCTATTTTTTGTATAAGTTGACGAGTAGATAATTTTTTTATATAATCAGGGTAGCAATTTATTTGGAGAAAATTTATGAAAAATTTAGTATTACCTTTTATTAGAAAAAATATTTTTAAAATTTTGATTTATAATATTTGTTTTATAGTTGCATATTTTTTAGATGCTTATTATTTTGGATATATTTTTTCTTTAGTCGAAAATAAAATATATAGTTATAATAAATTTATCTTTATTATCCTTTTTTTGTTTGCTATAATTATATTTTCTAAAATTATATCAAGTATTTTATTTTCAAAGCTATCTTATGAAGTAGTTCGTTTTAGATTTAAGTTAGCAAGAAAACTGAATAACTCAATTTTACAAAAGAATATGGAAGATATTGAAAATCCCAAATTTGAATATTCAATTAATAGAGCTTGGAACTTTTTGGCTTATGATAATGCAGGTTTTAGTGCAATTTTAATGGATTTAATAAATTTTATTCCTATTTTTGTGTTGCTTATTTTTTCAGGCTTTATTATTTCAAAAACTTCATTTTACATTGTATTTTTTACATTTTTAATTCAACTTGGAGTTTATCCTCTAAGAGAAAAAATTAATGAATTTGACTTAGATACAGATTTAGAACAGGGAAATGTACTGACAAAACTTGAATATTACAATAATTTTAGTATGAGAAATGAATATGGAAAAGATATTCGTATATTTAATTTAGGAAATCTAATCTTAAAGAGATATGAGAAAATTGTTAATGAAGCGATGGCTATTATAAGAAATAAAACTAATTTAGGTACAAAATTAGGGATTATTTCAATATTTTTGGAAATTATAACTGATATCTTTACAATTGGAATGTTGATATACTTATTTAGTATTAATTTCATTTCTATTTCTACAATTTTCATAGTTTTCAGTATGTATCAACTTTTTGTAACCAATGAAAAGGAAACTTTGAGAATTATATCTGATTTGAAGAAAAATATTAAAATGTTTGATAAATATCTTCTACATTTAGAAGAAAATAGTTTAAAAAGTAAAAAAGCCAATATAGGAAATAAAGAAGTATCCTTTGAACTTAAAAATATTTACTTTAAATATCCAAATACTGATAAATACAGTTTAGAAAATATAAATATGGAGTTTTCATCTTTCGATAAAATTGGAATAATTGGAGAAAATGGTGCCGGAAAGAGTACACTTATAAAAGTAATTATGGGAATTTACAATCAAACAAGTGGAAAAATTCTCATTAATGGGAAAGAAGTTTCAACAAAAGAAAGACTTGCTTATTTTTCAGCCGTTTTTCAAAATTCACATTTTTTTGCAGGGACACTTAAAGAAAATTTATTCAGATTTGATAATGTAAAAAGTAATGAAGAAAAATATGTCGAAGAATATTTAGAAAGTTGTAAACTTGACAATGTAAATGGAAAATTGATAGATTTGAATACCAGATTTGGAAAAGAGTTTTTTGATGATGTTTTTGAACCTTCAGGTGGTCAATTACAAATGCTAACTATTCTAAGAGCATTGGTTAAAAGTGGAACGATGTTAATTTTAGATGAACCCACATCTGCACTTGATGCTAAAAAAGAAATGGACTTTTATAAAAGATTATCTCTTGAAGAAAAGACAAAAGGATTTATTATTATTTCTCATAGATTGGCTATTTCTAATATTGTGGATAAAATTTATATTTTAAATAATGGAAAAATTTTAGATTCAGGTTCTCATTTTGAATTAATTGAAAGATCTGAATATTATAGGTACTTAAAAGAATTGACTAAAAGTATGTTTAAATTGAAAGTGGGTGATGAAAATGATTAATTCATTTAAAACTATTTTCAGATTTTTAAAACTGTCTTTTAAAATAGATAAGAGATTTATTTATCGAATTTCAATTGATATTTTAATTAATATTCTATTGACTTTACTAGCTTTATTTATGGTTAGAGATTTTACAGAATATTTACAAATTGGTAATATTAAAAATCTATCTATTAAATTGATTTTTGAGGCTGTTGTTTTTGTTGTATTAAGGGGTTTTAAAGAAGTATTGAAGTGGAAAGTCCAATACTCTGCAAGAGAGTATTTACTTAAAATGGAAAAAGAACTTTTGAAAAAATCAACGGAAATAGATTATTTTAATTTAGAAAGCCCTAATTTTCATAATTTACAAGAAAGAGCAAAATTTTCCCTTAGAAATCAATACTGTCTTGAAAATTTATTAGAGGCAATTGTAAAAAGCATAGAACATATTTCCATTATGTTAACAACTTTTATTGCCATAGGATATTTTTCTTTCTATCTAAGCATAGTATTACTTAGCCTATTTGTTGTAAATATATTTGCAAAGAAAAAATACAGTAAGGAAGAGAGTAAATTTTATGAAAACTTATCTCCGATAAATAGAAAATACTGGTATTATAGTTATATGGTTTTGAACAGAGATGATGTATTAGATATAAAATCAAATGAATTTGAAACTTTTATAGATAATAAATTTTCTAAAACTATAAAAGATATATTAAAATGTTTTAAGCCTTTTTATAGAAATAAGGCTATTGTAAATATAATTGAAGTGATAAATTCAATTATCTGTACTTTATTTGTAATAATTTTTAGTGCAAGTAGGGTTTATAAAAATGAAATCAGCTTTTCTGATTTTAGTTTTACTGTGGTAGGTATACTAAAATTTACTAACAGTATGAATGAATTTTCTGAGAATATAATTGATTTAGACAGATTTTCAAAATATACCATTCCTGTTTTGGATTTCATTGAATTTGACATTGGGAAAAATGTAGAGAGAAGTGTTGAGAGTAAAGATTTGGGATTAATCGCAAAAAATATTTACTTTAAATATAGAGATTGTGAAAATTATGTTCTAAATGATATCTCATTTGAAGTAAAAAAACCTAAAATTGTAGTAATTATTGGAGAAAACGGAGCAGGGAAAAGTACTTTAATAAAACTTATTTCAGGACTTTATGAGGCTTCAAAAGGAAGTTTAACTTATGACGGAAAGTCTATTTATGAAACTGAAAATAAGTATATAAGTACAATTTTTCAAGACTTTAAGTTGATTGATGATATAACTTTAAGAGAAAATATTTGCTGTAAATTAATAGAAAATGAAGGCGAAAAAGAAATCATAGATGAGGAAATTTTTAAAATTATTGATAAACTCGGTATAAAAAAAGAAGATTTTAAATTTAATTTAGATGATAAACTTGGAGTTGAACTTGATGATGGAAATATTGAATTGTCAGGAGGTCAAGCTCAACTAATTGCAATCTTAAGGGCAATTTATAAAAACAGTCCTATACTTGTTTTAGATGAACCGACAGGAAGTCTTGATATTGAAAAAGAAAATTCTGTTTATAAAATTTTAAAAAATATAAAAGAAGATAAAATAATATTTATGATTTCTCATAGAATGGCATCAGTTCATATTGCTGATGAAATATGGTTTATGAAAGATGGAAAAATTCATTTCGGAAATCATAATAAGCTCATCGAAAATTCTTTAGAATATAAGGAATTATATTTATCACAGGCAGAGAGATATAATTAGAATGAAGTCTAGATTCTATTTAGAATTTAGACTTTTTTGTTAAAATTATTTTAAAAATACTATATTGATATTGAAAATTTGAGATTTAAAACGATAAATTGACTTATATTAAAGTCAAGTGTTATAATACTATTGCGATTAATATTATATAATACTTATAATTTAAAGAAATGGGAGATGCCATGAATAGTATAAAAAATTATTTAAAACTTATGTCCTACATAGGAGAATATAAAGTTCGAAGGTTCAAAATAACTTTACTTTGTGCATTTTCTGTTATTTTGTATGCTGTTGCTCCATATATGATAGGAAGACTGGTTAATATGGTTCAAAATAGAGAAGATTTTTCTAAAGTTTTAAATTTTGGAATTTTACTCATAGTTTTGGGAATACTGCAAGCATTTTTTGATTCGTATCAGAATTATAAGTGGCACACTTATAGGGTCGAATACATGAATTATTTTAGAAGTATTATGTTAAAAGGTGCTTTGGATAAATCTCCGGAGTATTATAAACAAAATCCGAGTGATTTAACTTCAAGAATTTTATACGATTGTGAAACTGTAAGTGAAGATATTAGTATAGGACTTCCTATGTTGTTTTTAAATGTTCTTAATATATCAATAGTTTTGGGACTTATGTTCTATATGTCTTTTAAACTTGCAATTATTGTTTTGTTTGTAATTCCGATCTATACAATATTTTTTAAAAAGGTTGATAGTGCCATAAGAAAGAATAGTAAAGATGAAAGAGAACATTTTGCATTAGTAACGGAAAGCGTAAAGGAATATACTGATGGAATTTTCCAAATAAAAATTTTTGGGAAAGAAAAATTCTTTTTGAATAAGTTTAGAGAAAATATAAAAAAATATGAAATTTATTTAAAGAACATTAAGAAATATACCGCAATAGGATATGGACTTACAGGACTTATTGTAGTACTTTTACCAATTGTAATATTACTTTTTGGAGCAATGGAAGTGAATTCAGGAAATATGTCTTTAGGTTCATTGTTTGCGTTTTATTTTTATTTGGGATATCTTTATGAGCCAATGAGAAATTTATCAGATTGGGTTTCAGGAGTTCAGGTAACTCTTGGAATGAGTGATAGAATTTTAGAATTTGTTGATAGTGCAGAAGTTGAAGATAAAAAAGAGGCTATTTCAAGCATAGATACTATAAAAGTTGAGAATCTCACTTTTTCTTATGACGAAAAAAATTATATATTTAAAAATTTTAATACAGAAATGGAAAAGGGAGATATTATAGGAGTTATAGGTCCGTCTGGTTCGGGGAAAAGTACTTTAATAGATTTGCTTTTAAAGAGGATTTTAAATTACAATGGTAAAATTACAATAAATGGGATAGATTTAAAAAATATAAACAGAACTTCTTACTACAATTTAATTTCATATCTTGAACAAGATGCCTTTTTATTTAAAGGTTCATTAAAGGAAAATATAACTTTTGATAATTTTGATGAAGATAATTTTGAAATTTCTACTGAATTATCACAGGTTAAAAAGTTTAACGGAAAAAAAGATGGAGATTTTGAAATTGGAATTAAAGGGAAAAATGTTTCAGGTGGGGAAAAGCAGAGAATTGCACTTGCGAGAGCTTTGTATAAAAATTCTAATTTGTTGATTTTAGATGAATTTACTTCTGCTTTAGATTTCGAAACAGAACAGGAAGTTGTTAAAAATATTGAAAAAATCAGCAAAGATAAGATAATATTAATAATAACTCATAGAAAATTACCATTATCTATTTGTAATAAGTTGATAGATCTTGAAAAATAGATTTAAGGAGTGAAATATGAAAATAATTTTATCACCTGCAAAGACAATTTCTAAAACTTGTGAAAGATTTTCTTTGGGACTTGATTTTTCTGATAAAACAAATGAAATTTTAAAGAATGTTCCTGAAGTTTTGGTTTCAAAAGATTATTGCAAGGCTTTTTATATGTATGATGGAATGTGTTATAAAAATATAAAAAGAGAAGAGTTTGATGAGTGCGATTTAGAGTATATAAAGGAGCATTTAATTATAATTTCTGCACTTTATGGAGTGCTTAAACCTTTTGATTTAATTAATCCATATAGACTTGATTTTCTTATGAAAACAAAAATGGGAAATTTATATAATTTTTGGAAAGATGATATTGCCAAGAACATTTTAAAAGACACAGATTTTATTGTTAATCTTGCAAGTGATGAATTTTCAAAAACAGTTAGAAAGTACATTTCAGAGAATCAAATTTTGGATTTTATGAAAAAGTTGATGGAAAACTAAAAAAACATTCTACGATTTCAAAAAAAGCTAGAGGAATGATGCTTAATTTTATGACTAAAAATAAAATTGAAAATATTGAAGATATAAAGAAATTTGATAAAGATGGATATGGTTTTGCTGAAGAAATGTCTTTAGAAAATAAATTTGTATTTGTGAAAAACAGCTAGAAATATTATAAGTTCAGTTGTTGTATGTTATTTGAGTTATCGAAAGCAATTGTATAAAATGATGTGATGACGCTATAAGAGGTAATTTTATTTGCAAATGACAGTAAGTATGACGTAAAGATTATCCAAATCTTTGATTCGGAATGTAATAAACCGGTAAATTCAATTTTTAATGGAGCTTTATGAGATCTCTCCGCTTCGTTTCGCGTCGCTCAACTTCGGTCGAGATGACATAATATGGAATTTATTTAAAAATCAATGCGATATTAATATTTTATTATGTTTATAGAGTCTAAATATGGTTTTATTAATTTGCTTTTAACGTCAAGCTATTAAACGATTGTTTTTTCCTTATACTTCATTTCGACCGAAGAGAAGCGTAGTGAATCTAGCCCTAACTTTGTTTGTTTGCAAATAAAAGTAGGTCTGACAGAGCAATTGTATCATTAGATACAATTGCTCTGGAAATCTCATAAATAGATTATGAGTAAACAAAATAAGGACTAGATTATCTTCAAGTCGTTTAATTTCGATTGAGATGACATATTAGGGATTTGATTTACAGAGTAATATTAAGTGAATATTTTTATTTTATAATTAGAACTTCAAGAGTGTAAAAACTTTTGGAGTTTTTTTATGGGTTTTAAAAATAATTTTTATAAAAATGTTTACTTAAATTTTAAAAATTTAAGAATAGTAATATAATAATAAGAAAAAATAATAAATAATTATAATATTTTTATTGATAAATATAGTATTTTTAATAAAATAAAAAAATAATTATCAATATTTTCTTGTTTTTAAAAAATTTTGTGAAATTCATTTGACAAATACGTTTTCATTATGGTATCATTACTTTGCATAGCAATTATTGTACTGCATTTACGCTTTTTAAGGTAAAATATGGTAAATTTTATTTTTTATATTACTTATAAATTAAATGATTGGAGTTAGATTTATGACAAAGATTAAAAGAAGTATTATAATAGGATTTATAATTTTATATTTAGTTTTGATGTCAGGTCAAATGGAAAATTTAGTTACATTTTTAAATAAGGGAAAAATGTATTCATGGGGGATTGATTTTGTAAATGTAGTTAGAAAGTACGAGATAGCCCTTTATGTAATTATAATTTTTTCTAGTTTGTTTTTGAGAAATGTAAATTCAATAGAAAAAAACAGTGAAAAATTTAAGATGAAAAACCTGAAGAAATATATATTATCAGTAATTATTTCCTTAACTTTAATTATAGTATTTGGAATTGTCTTAACTAAACTTTTGTATTATTTTAAAATATCAGGTGATAGTTATGGTAAGACAGATTATTTTGCTTTTCAATATACTTATTTGAATTATGTATTTATTACTTTATTTTCAGCATATGCAGAGGAAATTATTTTTAGAGGATACTTTTTTGGAACTTTATATGATGTTTTTAAAGGAACGGATAAATATGTTAGATTTTTTACTGCAAGTTTAATTTCTGGAATAATATTTGGCATATTGCATGAGGGATTATTTGACTATAGAATGATTCAATATGTTTTTATGTCAATTGTTTTATCATATCAATATAAATATTGTAAAAATATTTATGTCGTAGGATTTACACATCATTGTGTAAATATTGTAGGAATGGGGATAAATATGTTTCTTTTGAATTAGAAGTTTATAATTAATTGTTTCTATTGATAGAGTTTAGAAAAATACAGTATATTTAAAAATATTGTATAGGAGAAAATTATGGAAAAAACTACTATATTAAACACTAAAAACTTTAAAAAGTGGATATTGCCGATTTTAATATTAATTTCTTATAAATTTATATTTGATAAGATGATTTCTTATATTGTAATAAATAGGGCAGGAAATTTTTCTAAATCGATATTAATTGGTAATTTTATTGTTGCAATTATATTGTTTTTGTTAATTAAATTTATATTTAAAGGAAAATTAAATTCGATTGATAGTTCTGAAAAAATGGACTTAAAAAAATCTATTATTATTTCAATAGTTGTGTTATTTTTAACTATAGGAATTATATATGGGGTTATGTGGGTACAATCTTTTCTTTTTAGTCATATTAGCTTAAATAGTTCCAATGCAGATGCTATTACAAAAGAATTTAAATCTAATCCCTTACCAGTAGTTGGGCTTGCTTTTGTAACATCAACACTTGAGGAACTAGTTTATAGACAACTGTTGTTTGGATATTTGTATGATTTATTTTCAGGATGTAATAAATATATTAGATATATAACTTCAGCACTAATATCTGCAATTATATTTGGATCAATACATGATGGTTTATTCCATCCTGCAATGCTTCAATACATAACTTATGGTTTTATTTTATCTGGACTTTATTTATATACAAAAAGAATATCATCTCCAATAATTCTACATGTTTTATTTAACTTACTTTTAGACTTTAGGAGATTTATAATTTATTTCTAATATTATGAAAATATAATAAAGGAGAAAATAATGCTAGATACTAATTTATTAAATATAAAAAACTTTAAAAAATGGATATTACCTATTTTAATGTTTGCTTTTTGTGAATTTATTTTTAGAAGAAAAATTATACCTTTTATTGCCAAATTCAAATTGACCGCAGATTATATTTTTGATGTAATTTTATTTCAAGGATTAGGATATATTTTTATAATTATATCTGTGTTGTTAATTTCTAAGTATATATATAATGGAAAATTTAATTCAATAGATGCTTCTTCGAAAAAAGGATTAAGAGAGAGTTTTTTATTTTCTGTTGTAATCTTGATTTTAACTATAATATTCTTTTTTGTATTCAGTAAATTTTTAACATATATTTTGGGTGTAGTTATAAAAAGTAAGAATTCTGAAATGATTTTACATTCCTTAAAATATACTAAATTTACAGTTTTTATTTCAGTTTTTACAGGACCGATGTTCGAGGAAATAGTATATAGAAAAATTTTGTTTGGATATTTATATGATTTACTTTCAGGATGTAATAAATATGTAAGATTTGTAACATCAGTTCTGGTGTCTTCAGTAATTTTTGGAGCAACACATGATGGAGTTTTTCATCTTGCTATGATTTATTATGTAATATATGGAATAATTTTCTCTAGTGTATATTTTTATACAAAAAGAATTTCTGCATCTATGACAGTGCATGTTCTAAATAACTTGTTTTTAGCTATTATGAATATTTTTGTAACTTAATTATAATAATTTTTTAGAAAAATATAATTCATATTTTTAAAAAAATTTGTAAAGGGGGAAATTATGTTAAATGGAAAAAACATAACAAAATGGGTAGCCCCAGTTTTAATGTTTGTTTTCTGTAATTTTATTTATAGACAGCATTTAGTAAAATATTTATTAGATAGGGATTATTTAGTTGTTAATTTCTTTGAGAACTCTTTTTTGAATAAGACTTTTTCTTTTGGATTGTTAAATTTTGCTGTTGCAGTAATTATTTTATTGATTTCTAAATTTATATTCAAAGAAAAGTTAACTTCAATAGATAGTTCTGATAAAATTAGTATAAAAAAATCTGCTATAATAGTATTCTTGGCTGTAGTTGTAACAATAATTATATTTTATTTATTAACTTATATTATATATGATGTTTTAGGTTCGTCAGTCAATAGTGCAGCTGCTATCTATATTAGAGACATGTATATGCGAAATAAATTTATTTATGTTATTTTTACATTTTTTACTGTTACTTTTGAAGAAGTTGTATATAGAAAATTATTATTTGGATATTTATATGATTTACATTCAGGATGCAATAGATATATAAGATTGATTACATCTTTGTTGGGATCGGTGATTATTTTTGGAGCAATCCATGATGGAGTCTTTAGTTCTGGAATGATTTTTTATGTTATGGCGGGTATAAGTTTTACAATTGTTTATTTTTATACTAAAAGAATTTCATCAGCCATAGCTATACATTTCTTATATAATATATGTTTACGACTTATACGTACTATTATTTAGAGCAATTATTATGGGATTATAGTTTATATCTTTTATAAATATTATTTGTCTGGGAGAAAATTATGGTAAATGTAAAAAACTTTAAAAAGTGGTTTTTTCCTGCTTTAATGTTTCTATTTTTTGAATTTATCTTTAGGCAAAGAATATCAAAAAAAATATTTTATGATGATTTATTAGTTTTTGCTTTTTTTGATAATACTGTAGTAAATAAATATTTTTCATTGGGATTATGGTGTTTTGTTGTTGCTTGTATTATTTTATTAATTTCTAAGTTTGTATTTAATGGAAAAATGAATTCTATAGATAATTCTGAAAAAATGGATTTAAAAAAGTCTATAATTATTTCAATTTTATTTTTTGTATTTACTATGATATTAGTTTATACTACTAAGTATATTGAATATTATATTTTTAATATATCTAACATAAGTTTAAATACTAAAAATATTCTTGCTATCGAAAAACTTAATTTTTCTGTGAGTATATTTTCAAGTATTTGTATATCTGTTTTTGAAGAAATGGTGTATAGGCGAATATTATTTGGATATTTATATGATTTACATTCGGGTTGTAATAAATATATTAGGATAATAACATCTATAGTAGTATCATCAATAATCTTCGGTTCAATACATGATGGTGTTTTTGCTTATGCTATGGTTAGATATATTATATATGGAATATCTTTTTCAGCAGTATATTTATATACTAAGAGAATCAGTGCTTCTATAACAGTTCATGTTTTAATTAATATATTTTTAATAGTTAAAGATACATTTTTGTAATTTAATCAAAATAACTTTTTTTAGAAAAAATAATTCATATTAAAAAAATATTGCAAAGGAGGATATTTTGATAAATGTAAAAAACTTTAAAAAGTGGATTTTCCCTGCTTTAATGTTTATATTTTTTGAATTTATTTTTAGGCAGAAAATTTTAAATTCTTTATTTTTTGGAAAAATATTTATTTTTAAATTTTTTGAAAATCCAATTGTAAATAATTTCTTTGTTGGTGGGATTTGTTGTCTATTTGGAAATTGTATAATATTTTTGATTATAAAGTATATATTTAATGGAAAATTAAATTCTATAGATAATTCAGAAAAAATGGACTTAAAAAAATCTATAATTATTTCGATATTAGTTTTTGTTTTTACTATGTTGATTATATATTTAGCTTCATACATTGAAAGTATTCTCAAACTTGAGGTTTATAGTTTGAATGCAAAAAATACTAGGGGTACTGAAAGACTTAATTTGTTTGTAAGTTTATTTTCAATAGCTTCGGTAAATATATTTGAAGAACTGGTGTATAGACGAATATTATTTGGATATTTATATGATTTACATTCGGGTTGTAATAAATATATTAGGATAATAACATCTATGATAATATCATCTATAATCTTCGGTTCAACACATGATGGTGTATTTCATTTAGCTATGATTCAGTATATAATTTATGGAATATCTTTTTCAGCAATATACTTATATACTAAGAGAATCAGTTCAGCTATAACAGTTCATATTTTAGTTAATATATTTATAATAATTATGAGATTTTTCTAATTTAAACATATAAAAAAACTTATTATATAAAATAAAAATTTTAGGAGGAAGTTATGAGTGTTAAGACAAAAAATTTTATTGTATCATTATTAATATCATTAGTTTATTTTTTAGGGATTTTAAGATTTTCTACTTTGGCAAATAAATATTTAAAATTAGAATTTGTACTTAAAAATTTAACAAATATAAATATGGTTTTACTTTTGATTTTTGGAATTTTAGTATATTTGTTTTGTAAAAAATTTCCAACAAATTCAATATCTAAAGATAGTAAAAAAGAATCTCTTTTAAAATCAATTTTGATTGGAGCTTGTTCAGGGATAGTTTTACTAGTTGTAATTCAAATTGTATTTAGAATATTAGGATTTTTAGGTTATCCTTATGATATGACAGGGGAATTTATTAGAATAAAGAATGTAGTTTCTAATAATAAAATTGCTTTGATAAATATGGTATTTATAATTCCTTTTGTAACTGAAATAGTTTATAGAAATGTAGTATTCGGCTACTTATATGATTTATATGAAGGTGGATACAAATTTGTCAGATTATTCACACCAGCTTGTTTATCAGGAATTTTGTTTGCACTTATAAATGTAAAACATGCACTTCCGGTTGTAGTAGAAGCTGTAATTATATCCTTGACTTTTGGATATGTTTATTTAAAGACAAAAAGAATAGAAAGCGCAATAATCGGACATATCGTATTTAGTACAGGTATTGTAATACTTTCATTTATCGTAAAGACAAGTGTTTTATAAAATTGGAAATTTTATGAAAAAAGCACCTATTTTTAAATTGCATAGGTGCTTTTGAAATTTATTTTAAATAATCATTTACTGCTTGAACAAAAAATTTAACTCCATTTATAAAGTATTTTTCATTAAGTCCAAATTTTACATTGTGGTGAGGATAAGCTACTCCGTCAACATAAAGAGGATTTTTTAAAAATACATAAGCTCCTTTTGTTTCTTCAAGATAGTAAGCAAAATCTTCACCTGCTAAAATCGGTTTTTCTAATACTTGTACATTTTCTTCGCCTAATGCATTTATTGCACTTTGTTTTGCAAAATCAACTATCTCTTTGTTATTTACGACCGGTGGTGGTCCATAAGAATATTCATATTCGGCTTTTGCTCTCATAGCAATTGCCATATTTGTTGATATTTCTCCAATTCTTTTTGCTATATATGCTCTTACTTCTTTTGAAACTGCTCTAACTGTTCCAATAATTTCTACTTCTTCAGGAATTATATTAAAAGCAGTTCCGGCATTCACCATACAAACTGAAATCACTGCAGTATCCACAGCATTTATTTCTCTGGAAACTATATCTTGAATAGCAGAAATAATATGATTTGAAGTAGTTATAGGGTCAACACCCATATAAGGATAAGCTCCATGAGTTCCTTTACCGATTACTTTAATAGTAAACTTATCCATACAAGCCATCATTGAGCCGTATTTAACACCTATTTTTCCTTCATCAAGTTCATCAGTGGTATTTCCGTTGTGTAATGCTAATATGAAGTCAACCCCTTCCAAAGCACCACCTTTAATCATATCAATAGCGCCTGATCCGGTTTCTTCACCGGGTTGCAATAAAAATTTTACAGTACCGTGAAGTTTGTCTTTCATTTGATTTAAAGTATAGATTGTTCCAAGCATCATTGCAGCATGGGCATCATGACCACAAGCATGCATATTTTTATTTGTTGATTTAAAAGGTAAATCTAAAGATTCCGGCATAGGCAGTCCGTCTGTATCAGCTCTTAGAGCAATACATTTTTTTCCATCTAGTTCTCCTTTGATTGTTACTAAAATTGAAGAGTCATTAGGAAAGTCTGTTCTGTACTCTACGCCAAATTCATCTAAAACTTTTTTCAAGTAAGCAGTAGTTAACGGTAAATCATTTCCTATTTCAGGAATTTTGTGCAAATCACGTCTCCAATTAATTACCTTTTGTTCTAAATTTTTAATATCTTTAATTAATTCCATAAGAACTCCTTTCTTTTAAGTTTTAATTTAGTATTATTTTGATTGTTTTTTATTATAATCAAAAACTCCGAAAATTGCAGTGGAAAACACCGCTATTGGAATCATTATATATACCGGGATTGCTTTTGATAATAACATAGCCATTACAACTACAAGTGCAAATGCGCCATATTTTAAGTTTTTAGATGCAAACATTGCAAACATTGCACCAAAAATTGCAGATGAAACATATTTAAAAGCAGTCAAGACAACAGGTGGGAAAATGCTCATTAGAGCTGCACCTCCGATTGCTGCGATTGTTACCATAATTGTATTTGTAAAAATTGAACCTGCAATACCAAGTGTTGCAATAAGTTCCGCTTTTTTTGTTCCAGGTTCAACTCCTAAACTTTCCTGAGCAACTACCGCACAAGGTACCCTCATATTTCCTATATTACCGGATAAAAAAGACATATATGTTCCCGGTAATCCCAGTATTGGGAAATAACAAATTGGTTCAACTACAGAATAAATTGCAAACATTGAGGCAACATACATCCATCCTGTTAATATATTATTCCAACCGGGGAAGGCACCCTTTACAAGCCATAAATAAATAGCAGGGATAAAGCATAGAGGTATGGCAAGTAAATTAGTAAGACTACCATATCTTATAATTGGTTTGGTAAAAGATTTTTCATAATTATTCATATTACATACCTCCTAATTTTATATAAATAACAGCGGATAACATTCCCGCAAGCATTGCTATACCCAAAGTGTATTCTTTAAATTTTGGATATTTTTCTGAAATTTTTGTTAAAATTATCATAACTACAGCTGCACCAATTGCAGATACCATAAAAGGTCTTGTTTCAGTATTAAATCCTTTCATTAATTCGCTTCCAAAAAGATAAGCAAATGAACCGCACATTGCTGCGATACTGATTACTCCAAGTTTTTTTACATCTCCACCTGAAACTTTTTTTGTAACTCTATCTAATTGATGAGAGAAAAGTCCGGTAGTTAATAGCCAAGCACTTCCATTTAATGCCATTACCCAGGCTGCATTTGCAAAATGTACTAAGTTATATCCCTTTCCGCCAAGTTCGACTCCCATAGCTTTTGCTGCCATACTTGATGCTGCAAGTTCTGCAGGTGCTGAACCGATTATTGCAAGACGCATCCAAGCAAGAGGACCTCCTATTACAGACATAAGTCCAAGCATTACTACAAAAATTCCAAGAGCGGGTCCTATTGAAGAAACAGCTCCGATTTTAAATGCTTTTTTTGCGTCGCTTTTTGATAAATCTACTAATTCAGCAGACTTAATAGCTTTTTTTGAAAATATGTACGCTTGAATTAAAACCAACAAGCCAACAGGTAAACATAAAATCCAAAAAATTGGACTGTTGGCGATTTTTAAATATTCCATTACAATTCCTCCTTAAATTTTATTGTATCTATATAATACATTAAAATTATTTCACTTCCTATGGAATATTTTATAAAAAAAGTAGTAATAATTTATAAAAAAATACAATCGATTTTTCGATTGTACTATTCTAATATATTCTTATTTAATTTTAAATATCTATAACCTAATTCCAGTAAAAATCTGGTATTATTATCATTTAGATCTTTATTTATGATTTCAGAAATTTTTTCAAATCTGTATTTTATCGTATTGTAATGTAAAAATTGTTTTTTGGAAGTTTGTTTTAAGCTCCAATTATTTTCAATTAAGCGATTCAAAGTTTCAAAATATGTCGTATCTTTTTCTTTGTCATATTTTAATATTTTCAAAATGTCATTTATAAAACTTGGGGTCTTTGATGAGTTTATAGTTGTACTTAAAATTTTAAAAAATTCTATATCATCATATTTAAAAATTCCATCATTTTCTTCCAGAAGTCTTCCTATTTTTATACAATCCAATGCTTCTTCATAGCTCTTATTTATATCCATAATATCTTTTTGAATATTTCCCATTCCAACAGTGAATGTAAAGTTAAAATCGGATTTTATTATTTTTTTTAATTTACTTACTAAAAATTCTAACTCGTTTAATAATGTGTTATCAGATGAATTATGTTTTGTAATTAAAACTAGGCTATCACTCTTTTTGTAATACAAAACTTTACTTTTTAAAAGTTCAAAATTTTGTATTATTTTTTCAAACATTTTTCTTTTAATTTCTTCAAGTTTTATATTTTCTAAAGGTTTTTGAACTATACTATACTTATAGTTATCTATATCAAAAATTATTACAGAGCTGTATCCATCAATGTCTATATCAAAAAGTTTTGCTCTTATCAAAAGTTCTTCTTTTGATTGGATATTTCCACTCAAAATATCGCTGATAAAATCATTTAGGTAATTTTCTTTTAGTTTAACTATGGTGATTTCTTTTTCTATTTGGATTAAAGCAATTTCTAAAGCATAATCTATTATAGTCTTATCAAATTCTGACAATTCGATTTTTGGGATATTTAAAATTAATTTTCCAATTTCTTTATTTTTACTAAATATACTTTTAGAAAAATTATTTTCATTTTTTAAAAAAACTTTGTTGTAGTACTTTTTATCTAAAAAATAATCGTAGAAGATATAATCAATATTCAAGGTTGAGAATAAATAATTAAAAGTAGTTTTTAAAGATTTATTTTCTACTACTATTCTTATAAAATTATTTCTAATTTCTTCAGTTTTTGTAAGATTATCAACTTTACTGTCTAAAATTTTAGCTAAGATAGGGGTGATTACTGAAGAAAATGGATAATAAATAGGAATATTTATTACAGGAAATTTTAATTCGTTTGCGACTTTTAGCATTTCTTCGGGAATTTTACTAAAATATCTTTCAACCTTTATCCCCAAAGCACAACAGCCTAAGTTTTTTAATCTTTTTATATATGTTGCAATTTCTTTTTCATTTTGTTTAAAAAGGTATCCGGAACTTATTACAAACTCATTTCCACAGGCATAAGTTGCACCATCAGGAGCGTCAAGAACTGTAGTATGTAAAATTTCAATATCATCTATGGAAAAATTTGTTAAAAGTTCAAAATCTTTAAACATATCTAAAATTTCAGTTAATTTCATTTTTTACTCCTTGCTTAAAATTGTTTTCTAGTTATATTTTACCATAAAATTTTCAGATTTTTATATAAAATATTGAAACTATTTTGTGTGAAATCTTGAAAAAGGTTGTATTTTTAATATAATATATATAGTAATGTGTTTGTTTATTATTGTTCTTTTATGGAGATATGATATTATGTTTTGGATTTGGTTTCTTGCGTTATTAAATGCGATTCTTGTAATTTTTTATGTGAAGATATCGAAAGACTTATCAATTATTCAAACTATCATAATTGAATTTGTATTGATGTTATTTATTACCAATTTTATTGATAATTATACATTGAAAAAGTCAATTTTTGTTTCACTGGCTTTTATGCTGTTATTTATTTTAATATATATTTTTTACTGTATTTATAAAAAAAATAATTTTTAAAAAATCTGTAATAAAGTAATGAAATATGAGAACAATTTTACCCAAAAACTTGAAAAAAATTCATTTTTGATATATAATTTTAAGTGAGTGAAAACTTAAAATAAAATAATTAAGGAGTGTGTTTTATGACTAAAATAGCTGTTATTGGAGCAGGCCCAGGAGGATATGAGGCTGCTATTAGAGCTGCACAAATGGGAGCAGAAGTTGTACTTATTGAAGCAGATAGACCGGGTGGTACTTGTTTAAATAGAGGATGTATCCCTACAAAAACACTTTGGAAAAACGCTGAAATTATGGAAAACATTCATAGAAAAGCAGAATTCGGCTTACTTATGGATGAATGTAAAATTGATCCAATAAGACTTAATGAAAGAAAATGTGAAGTTGTTGAAAAAATCGTAGGTGGGGTAGAATTCTTAATTGGTTCTTATCCAAATATTGAATACCTGAAAGGTTTTGGTTCTTTTGTTGATCCTCATAAAATTCATGTTAAATTAAATGATGGTTCAGAAAAAGATGTAACAGCTGATTACATAATCATTGCTACAGGTTCTAAACCAAGTGTTCCGCCAATTGCAGGAACTGATTTGCCTAATGTAATTACAAGTGATGAATTCTTAGATTTAAAAGAAATTCCTGAAGAACTTATAGTTGTTGGTGGTGGAGTTATCGGAATGGAATTTGCAAGTATTTATGCTCAATTCGGTTCAAAAGTAACTGTAATGACTAATGGTGTTTTACCTGCAACTGATGGAGAAATTCAAAAGAGAATTCCAAGTATTTTCAAAAGAGCGGGAATTAAAATTGTAAATAAAGTTCGTGCAAGTGAAATTACACAAGAAAACGGAAAATTAAAAGTTACAGCTAAGAGAGTTGACAAAGATAAAGTTGAAGAAGCTGAAGGTACAATGGTTCTTTTAGCAACAGGAAGAAAAGCTAATATCGATGGATTAGAAATCGAAAAAGCCGGAGTTGTTACTGAAAGAGGAGCTGTAGTTACTGATAAAGAATTTAAGACAAATGTTGACCATATTTATGCTATTGGTGACGTTGTTTATGGAAATGTTCAACTTGCTCACGTTGCAAGTGCACAAGCAATTCATGTTGTTGAAAAATTAATGGGAGAGCATCCTGAAATTAATTTGAATGTTGTTCCTGCTTGTACATTTACTTTACCGGAAGTTGCTCAAGTTGGTTTAACTGAAGAAGAAGTTATTGCTCAAAATATTCCTTATGTTAAGAGTAAATTTATGTTCAGCGGAAATGGTAAAGCTGTTTCATTAGGAGAAGCTGATGGATTTGTAAAAGTTCTTGCAACTGAAGACTTAAAGAGAATTTTAGGTATCCATATTATTGGACCTCATGCAAATGACTTAATTCATGAAGGAACAGTTGCTATGGCAAATGATATGGGAGTTGAGTCAATAGGCAAGATGATTCACGCTCACCCAACTCTATCAGAAGCATTTATGGAAGCTATTCACCAATTAGAAGGAAAATCAATCCATAGTGCACCTGCAAAATAATTATTTTGTTAGAATTTTAGGGAGCGTTAGCTCCCTTTTTTATTAAAGAGGTAAGAATGAATATTTTTGAACAAATTGCAAAAGAATTAAATATAAAAGTAGGTCAAGTTGAAAATACTGTAAAACTTATAGATGAGGGAAATACTATTCCTTTTATCGCAAGATATAGAAAAGAAGTTACAGGAAATTTAGATGATGAAATACTTAGAAATTTAGAACAAAAATTACAATATTTAAGAAATTTAGAGCAAAGAAAAGAAGATGTTATAAGATTAATTGACGAGCTTGGAGAGTTGACAGATGAATTAAAAAATGAAATTTTAAATGCTGAAACTCTTTCAAAAGTTGAGGATATATATCTTCCATTTAGACCTAAAAAGAGAACCAGAGCAACTATTGCAAAGGAAAAAGGATTAAAACCGCTTGCTGACTTGATTTTAGATAGAAAGCTTAAGGAAAATAATTTTGAACAAAAGGTTTTTGAATTTATAAGTGAAGAAAAAGAAGTTTTAACTATTGAAGATGCAATGGCAGGAGCTTTAGATATTATCGCAGAAATGATTTCTGAAGATAAAGATTTTAGAGATATTTTAAGAAAAGATGCTGAGAAAAATGGAATTTTAGTCTCTGAAAAGGGAAAAGAAGAAAATAATGTTTATGATATGTATTATGAATTTTCTGAAAAGATTTCTAAACTTCCAGCACATAGAATACTTGCTATAAATAGAGGAGAAAAGGAAAAAGCTCTAAAGGTTTCTATAAAGTTAAGTGACGAAAAAAATATTGGTGAAATTTTATTTTCACTATGTATGGATGATGAAAATTTCTGTCATAAATTCTTAAAAGAGGCTGTTATCGATAGTTATAATAGACTTTTATTTCCACAAATAGAAACTGAAATAAGAGCAAATTTGAAGGAAAAAGCAGATACTCAATCAATTGAAGTTTTTGGTAAAAATTTAAAACCTTATATTATGCAATCTCCAATTCTTGATAGAGTTGTTCTAGGAATTGACCCTGGTTATAGAACGGGTTGTAAGGTAGCTGTTATTTCAAAAACTGGATCAGTTTTAGACCATGTAAATATCTATCCTACAAAACCACAAGAAAAGATAAAGGAAAGTAAAGAGATTTTAGCAAAACTTATTAAAAAATATGATGTAAGTTTAATTGCAATTGGAAATGGAACTGCAAGCCGTGAAACTGAAAAAGTTGTTGTTGAATTGATAAATGAATTGAAAAAAGAAGACTTATTCTATTCAATAGTAAATGAAGCAGGAGCTTCAATTTATTCTGCTTCAAAACTAGGACAAGAAGAATTTCCGGATTTGGATGTAACAGTTAGAGGTGCAATATCAATAGCTAGACGTATTCAAGATCCGATGGCAGAGCTTGTAAAGATTGAACCAAAACATATTGGTATAGGACAATATCAACATGATGTAAACCAAAAACAATTGACAGAAACACTATCTGATGTTATTGAAGACTGTGTAAATAAAGTTGGAGTTGATGTTAATACAGCATCATTTTCACTTTTATCTTATATTTCAGGTATGTCAAAAACTATGGCTAAAAATTTAGTTTCATATCGTGATGAAAACGGAGCTTTTAAAAATAGAGATGAAATTAAAAAAGTAAAGGGAATAGGTCCTAAAGCATATACTCAATCTGCAGGATTTTTGAGAATTAGAAATGGAGAAAATCCACTTGACAATACTGCTGTTCATCCTGAAAGTTATGAAATTGCAGAAAAACTTTATGGTAAAGATTTAGATAAGATTAATGTTCCAAAACTTTCAAAAGAATTAGAAGTTGGTGAATTGACTTTAAAAGATATTATTGAAGAGCTTAAAAGACCTGGTCGTGATATTAGAGAAGATATGCCAAAACCAATTTTAAGGTCTGATGTTCTTTCCATTGAAGATTTAGAGGTTGGAATGGAATTAAAGGGAACTGTAAGAAATGTTGTAGATTTTGGAGCCTTTATAGATATTGGAATTAAAAACGATGGATTGGTTCATATTTCTCAAATTTCGAATAAATTTATAAAACATCCTTCAGAAGTTTTAAAAGTTTCTGATGTAGTTAAGGTCAAAATTTTAGAAATTGACCTTGAAAAACAAAAAGTAAAATTGACAATGAAGTAAGAAATGCGTTTTGACGCATTTCTTTTTTTGATTAAAAATAATAAGGATATCAATACCGATCCTATATTAATTTTTTAAATAATTAGTGATTTTTTTATCATAAGATTTTTTATATTTTTATCAAGTTGTTAAATGTTTGAAAATCAACTAAAAAATTTTATAATAGAAAAAAATTATTAATATTGTCTATCTATAAGAAAAAAGTATTAGACTTATTCTTAATCCTATGATAATATAATATTGATTATATTTGTTTGCTAATTCGCAAAGTATTTTATCAAATATAAATATAAAAATTAAATAGGAGGTTTTGAATGGATATTCAAGAAAGTGTAAAACTTATCGATTCGTATTTAGATTTAAATCGTAAAGTTGTAGGTGTGAAGTTTTTTCACGATGAAGAAAGTTATGAAAATTTTGAAGTACCTGAAAGAGAAAGTAAAGTTACATATTGTAATGCTGTTAATTTAGCATCTAAAGGTTCAAACATAAAGGTAAGAAAGGTACATCAAGGGTGTCCAAACGGTGCGGTTGCTTTTGGATTTAATCAAGCGCCACCAAAGATGGCATCTGGAGAAGCAAGATTTAGTAAAAATATTTATAATGATGTTAAGACATCAAAGAGTGTTTCTGATGATATGATATTTTTAAAAGACAAGGTTTATGGTATAGCAATAATGCCTTTAGAAAATTTTAAAGTTGAACCTGATGTTGTTGTTATGATTGAAAAGGCATATAACATAATGAGAGTTGTTCACGGATATTCTTATTTTAATGGATATTCTCCGGAAATGAAAACTGTTGGATTACAAGCGGTTTGTCATGATCTTACAACTCTTCCTTATGAACATGGAACAATAAATATCACATTCTTATGCCCAGGAACAAGACTTATGGCAAACTGGCATCCTGATGAACTAGGAATCGGAATGGCTTGGAAACATTGGTACAATGTTATTCAAGGAATTGTTGAAACTACAAATCCTTTTGAACGTAATGGGAACAAGAGAAAAATAATTAAGAAGATGAAAAAGAATCATATGGATGATTCTGTAATCGAATTAAATAAGAATTATGATACAGGAACATATTTAGGCGGACCAATAGACAAATAAATTTAAAAATAGTTAGGAATTTCTTTTAATAAATTCCTAACTTAAATATTAGTAAAGGAGAATTATATGAATCTTTTAAAAAAATTACCTATTCCAATTGCAGGTTTGATTTTATCAATGTTTGCGCTTGGAAATCTGTTACAATCTTATAGTAATGTTGTAAGATTATGTATAGGTGGAGTAGCACTTATCTTATATATTATTTTTGTTTTAAAAATTGTTGTGCTAAATTCTAAATTAAAAACCGTTTTGGATAATCCGGTTGCTGCTAGTGTTCTTTTAACAATTACAATGGCTACTATTTTGATTAGTAGCTATGCAAAGCCATATTCATCAGTTTTAGCTGTAGTAGTTTGGCTTGTTGGTGTTATATTACATACTTTGCTAATGATTTGGTTTAGCTTGAAATTTTTACCTAATTTTTCAATTAAGAAAGTATTTCCATCCTGGTATATTGTTTATGTAGGAATTGCAACAGCAAGTGTTACTGCAGGAGCTGCTGGGCAATTGAAGTTGGGACAGATTTGTTTTTGGTTTGCTTTAATTTCTTATTTCATTTTGATACCTGTTGTTTGTTATAGAGTATTTAAAGTAAAAGAAATACCGGAACCTGCAAAACCTACATTTGCGATTTTATCTGCACCGGGTTCTCTTGTATTAGCAGGATATTTAAACACATTTCCTAAAAAAAACATTACATTTGCAACAGTTTTATTTGTAATTTCAGTTTTATTTTATATTATAGTTTTATTGAATATGCCAAATCTATTGAAATTAAAATTTTCTCCCGGATTTTCGGGCTTTACATTCCCACTTGTAATAAGTGCAATTTCAAGTAAATTATTTAGTGGATATGTAACAAAATTATATGGAGCAAATTCGGTTTTAAAATTATTTGTAAATTTCCAAGAAATAGTAGCAACTTTAATTGTACTATATGTTTTTGTTGGATATATGAAATTTTTATTTGAAAAGGAGAACTAAAAATTTTTTAAAAATTACTTGACTATTTTATTTGTTTATGGTAGAATGTTCAAGTAATATGATGAATGAAGTAGAGTACTCGCTCTCACCTAGTTACTATTTTGTTTCAGGTTTATGTTAATAATTTAAGTTTTGTAATTATTATGGCGAGTTTTTACTCGCCGTTTTTTATGGAGGTGTTATTATAAAAGAGCTTTTAATTAATGAAGAGATTAGAGCAAAAGATGTTAGATTAATTGATGCAGAAGGTAATCAAATTGGAGTTGTTCCAATTTCTAGAGCATTGGAAATGGCAAATGAAAAGAAATTGGATCTTGTAAATATTTCTCCTAATGCTAATCCACCTGTTTGCAAAATTTTAGATTATGGGAAATATAGATATGATTCTTTAAAGAAAGAAAAAGAATCAAGAAAAAAACAAAAAGTCATAAATGTTAAAGAAATTAGACTTACTCCGAGTATTGATAAACACGATATAGAAGTTAAGGCAAAACATGCAAATAATTTTTTGAAAGCCGGAGATAAGGTAAAAGTTTCTGTAAGATTTAGAGGTAGAGAATTGGGACATACTGATATAGGTAAAGTTGTTTTAGATAAATTTAAAGAGCTTACCCAAGAGTTTGGAAATGTAGAAAAAGATTCCGTAATGGAAGGTAGAAATATGACAATGTTTTTATCACCAAAACAAGATTAATAGGAGGTTTTAGGTATGGCTAAAATGAAAACACATAGAGCATCAGCTAAGAGATTTAAAAGAACTGGTACTGGGAAAATTAAAAGATTTAAGGCGTATAAAAGCCATTTAACAAGTAAAAAATCACCAAAGAGAATTAGAAACTTAAGAAAATCAACAGTTATCAGCAGTGGAGATCAAAAAAGAATCAATCATATGATTCCTTAATTATGGAGGTAAAGAGTAATGGCAAGAATAAAACGTAGCTTAAATGCGAGAAAAAAACATAGAAAAGTACTAAAACAAGCTAAAGGATATTATGGTGCGAAGTCAAAATTATTTAAAGTTGCTAATCAAGCAATTATGAAATCTATGACTTATGCATTCATTGGAAGAAAGAGAAAGAAGAGAGATTTTAGAAGCTTATGGATTGCAAGAATTAATGCCGGAACAAGACAATATGGTTTAAGTTATAGCAAATTTATGTATGGGCTTAAGAAAAATAATATAAATATGAATAGAAAAATGCTTTCTGAAATGGCTATAAACGATCCTGAAGGATTTAAAAAATTAGTTGAATTAGTAAGATAGAGAAAATGTCCCTTCATAATTGAAGGGATTTTTTTTGGAGGTTATTTTGAGACAATTTATAAGACAGTTAAAAGATAAGCTTGAAACTAATCCACCAGCAGTTTTAACGTTAGGATTCTTTCTAATTATAACTATTGGATCTATTCTTTTGTTTTTACCCTTTTCATCTAAAAACTTAAATTTTACAAATTTTTTAGATTGTGTATTTATATCAACTTCATCTGTTTGTGTAACAGGTCTTTCAACTATAAATATAACTAATGAATTTAATTTTTTCGGAAAAACAGTCATAATGTTATTAATTCAAATGGGAGGATTGGGTTTTATGACTATGGCTACAATGGTAGCGATGATTTTAGGTGAAAAGATAACTTTAAAAGATAGGCTTGTAATTCGAGAACAAATGGGTTCTACAAAACTTAGTGGAATGGTTAAACTGATAAGATATGTAATTTTTTCAACTTTTTTAATAGAGGGGCTGGGAGCGATTTTACTTTCTTTTACATTTGTTCCAAAGTTTGGTCTAAAAGGAATTTTTTATTCTATTTTTCATTCTATATCAGCTTTTTGTAATGCAGGTTTTGATATTTTAGGTGAAAATAGTTTAGAAGGTTTTAATACAAATCCTTATTTACTTTTTGTTATTTCTTTTTTAATAATTTTAGGTGGGCTCGGATTTCACGTTTATATTGATATAAATAATTTTAAATTTAATTTTAGAAAATATTCTTTGCATACTAAGATTGTTTTAGTAATGACTTTAGGATTACTTATTTTTGGGACAATTGCATTTTTCATCTTGGAATATTCTAATGCAAAAACTTTAAAGAATTTTAACTTTTTTGATAAAATAACAAATTCATTTTTTCAGTCAGTAACTACCAGAACAGCGGGATTTTCTTCGATAAATCAAACGGGGTTTACTGAATCTTCAACAATTTTAACTGTTTTTTTGATGTTTATAGGAGGATCACCTGCAAGTACTGCCGGAGGAATAAAGACTACTACAATATTTTTATTAATTGTAACAACTATTTCTTTTATCCAAAATAATAATGAAATTGAAGTATTCAAAAGAAGAATTTCTTTTTCACTGGTCAAAAGAGCGATAGGAATTTTTGTTATTTCTTTATTGTTAGTTAATACGGTGGTTTTTGTGTTAACGTTGATAGAAGATGTACAATTTATAGATTTACTTTTTGAAACAATTTCAGCTTTTGCCACTGTTGGACTTAGCAAAGATTTAACTCCGCATTTGAAAGATATAACAAAAGTGTTTATAATTATATTAATGTTTATTGGAAGAGTAGGGCCTCTTACGATTATTTTTTCTTTCTATAATAAAGTTAATAGGAAGAAATTTAAGTATTCAAATGGAAATGTTATTGTCGGATAGGAGATATTATGAAACAAATTGTTGTTATAGGTTGTGGAAGGTTCGGAATGAATTTAGCCATTACTTTAGAAAAACTTGGTAATAGAGTTATGGTCATAGATAGAGATGAAGATGTTATAAATTCTATTGCAAGTAAGGTTACTCACAGTATAATTTGTGATGTTAGAGTTGAGGGAAGTTTAGAAGAATTGGGTCTTGCAAATTTTGATATTTGTGTCGTAGCAATAGGCTCTGATTACAAAAGTTCTATTATTGCGACGGTTGAGGCTAAAGAACTTGGGATACCAAAAATTATTGCAAAGGCTACTGATAGTGTTCAAGCAATGGTGCTTAGAAAAATAGGAGCAGATAGAGTTATAATTCCTGAAAGAGATATGGGAATAAGAGTTGCAAATAATATTAGTAATTCAAATATTTTGGATTCTATTAATTTGTCCGATGAATATTCTCTTGTAGAAATTGCACCAATTTCGGATTGGATTGGGAAGTCTATAAAGGAATCTGAAGTTAGAAATAGATATCATGTAAATATTGTTGCAATAAAAAATAAAGAGGGATTGGAGATAAATGTTGATGCTGACTATGTTATAAAGGATAGTGATATTCTTCTTGTTGCCGGTAGGAATGACTGGATTGGTAAGTTGGTATAGTATGAAATTTAAAACAATAGATAGTAAAGATAACAAAAAGTATAAATTATTTAAGAGTCTTTATTTGAAGAAAAATAGAGATAAATATAAATTATTTTTATTGGAAGGTAAGAAGCTTTTGTCAGAAGCTTTAAATGAGAATCTTGACATTGAAAACATAATTTGTACTGAAAAATTTGCTGAAAACTTTGAGTTTAAAGAAAATTTTTTAGATAAAGTTATAATTTTATCTGAAAAATTATTTAAAAATTTAACTGAACTTACCAATTCTGAGGGGGTTATAACCATTGTAAATTATATTGAAGAGAAAAAAATTTCTTCTAAAAATATAATTTGTCTTGAAAATGTAAGTGATCCCGGAAATTTTGGAACAATAATCAGAACGGCAAATGCTTTTGGGATTAATGATATATTGACTATAAATTGCGTAGATAAATATAATTCTAAAGTCCTAAGAGCAACTATGGGAGCGATATTTAGAACAAATATTATAGATTTTAAAATTGAAAAAATAAAAGAGCTGCAAAGTGGCGGATACAGGTTAATATCTACCACATTAAGTAAAAATTCAAAATTTTTGGAAGAATTTACATTTGATGGAAAAAATATTGTAGTTATGGGAAATGAAGCAAATGGTATTTCAGCTGAAATGTTAAAAATTTCAAATAATCATTTAAAAATAGATATGGATAATTCAATGGAGTCCTTAAATGTTTCAATAGCAGCAGCGATTATAATGTATAAAATATTTAAAGGATAAGAACATCACCCTTTTACGATTCTTCGCATTGGGTGTGTACCTGAAAATCTTGTTGTTTCACAATAAAAGGAAGTGTTTTTGAGCACTTCCTTTTTTGTACTATATATATTTTTTGGGACAATTTTTAAATTATTTTAATCTTGCCAATGCACCAAATGGATCCCATGGTTCAAGTTCTACAATTTCTTCATCAAGAGCTTTTAACCATTTTTCATCAACGTATTTTTTGTCAACCATTACTTCATAGTTGTATTCATCAAACCATTCATCAGACATTGAAAAAATACCTTTATCTCCAACTGTATCTCCCCAAGAGTTTTCAACTTGCCATTCTAACGGTTTTCCATTTTCATCAAGATTTACTCCTGTAAATACCATTGCATGAGTTAACACACTTTCATGATAATCAAGTCTTTCAGCTTTTGTAAAGTTTTCTAAAGTAGGGAATATGTCATCATATATGAACATATCTAAGTCCATAATTCCTTTTTGCTTTTCCAAAAACTTAATTACATCACAACCAAACCATACAGGTTCTCCGGCTTTAATTGATTTTATAGCACTTTCTTTCAATACTTCTATAGGAACATTTACGTATTTTATTTTGTCTGCTTCTTTAATTGTTCCTAAGAATTTTACAGTGTAAACTTTTCCGTAAGGTTTGTCATCGGTTGGAGCATTGATTAAGCTTACTTTATCTTTTAAATTCCAACCAACATATTTGTCGAAAAATTCTTTAGGAGTAATATTTGATATTCTGTGGAACTTTTCGTCTTTGTCTCTGTATTCATAGGTAAAAGTTTCAGGAACTTCTCCTAAACATTTAGTTAAAATATTGTAAACTGCGTAAAGAGTTTCATTTTTTAAATCTTCAATTTCTTTTAAAGATTTGCCTGCTTTATGAAGTCTTCTCATATCACAAGCAGCTTTTCTAAGATATTTAGTTAGTATTGCTTCCATATCTCTTGTGTTTGAAGAGTGGAATGTTTCAGGCATGATTCCTTTAGGAACAACACCATATTTTTCTAAAAGACCTTTAAACATATCCCATTGACCGCCATCTTGCACAGGAGCAGTCAAAAGGTGAGAAACAACTCTTGAATCTGTTTTTTCGTCTAACGTTTCAATTATACTTTCTAAAAAGAAGTTTGCTTTTTCAAGTTTATCCCAAAATAGAGTATATGTTTGAGAATATTCCATAGTCTTTAAGTTTAATTTTTCCATAGTAGAAACTCTGGCAACATTTAATGCAGAGAACATCCAACATCTACCACTTGATTTTTGGTTTGTTATTTCACCTTTTTTTGTAATATCGGAAAATTGAAAATCGTGTCTCTTATAGACTTCATGATTTGTAGATGCTTCATTTATACCGACTTTTGAAACACTTGCAGCTACAACCTTATTTGTTTTACAAGAATTAAATCTTTCTTTAAATGACTTAAGAACTTCATTTGTTAATGCCATTTGTATCACTCTCCTCAAAAAATTTTTTGTGAGTAATCTCACAGATACATTGTAACATAAAATCACAAAAAATGAAAGATAATAAATATCAAAAACGATAAAAATCTTGAGAGTTTATATATTGAATTTTTAAAATTTATCAATATACCTTACTTTTTGTAAATTAAGTATTAAAATTAATGTTATTAAATATATCTTTTTAGGTTGCAACTGTTTTTGTATTTAGATATTTCTAAGTAAGTATAATTTTTTATTTTTACAAATTAAAAGGCTGAGGATTGTTATCCCCAACCTTAATTGCTGAATTTAAAAATTTGATTTTTAATATTTAAGTATTATTTTAGAACTTCTTTTAATTTATCATGGATATATTCGTCAATAGGTTGTCCGTCAATGAATGCATTTTCTCCGTCTGGTAACATTATTCTAAAGAAGTTGATAATTAAATTTCCGTCAACTATATAGTAATCATCCATATGTAGAGGAGCAATATATACTTTTAAAATTTCTTTATTGTTATTTGGAAATTCTTTATTCAATTCGTCAATAAGATGGTTTACATTCAAAACTTTTATAGGTTTTGCCATAAGTTTTGGAAGTTCAAGATCTTCCATCATCCACATATTGTTATTCCAAAATCTTTTTTCTTCCTTACTAGCTCCGGAAAGTAATTCTCTGTTTTGAATAGCAGATAAAACTTTTCTTACTGACTCTTCATTAAAATCTTTGTTCATTATAGCTTTTAGAGGATATTGTTTAGCCACATCAACAAAAAAGCTTTCGGCAACTTTTTCTTTTTCTGCCAAAGCAGTCCATAAATATAACATGGATTCAATTGTTTCTAAATTTAATTCAATTTGTTTAATCATATAAGCCTCCGATAATATTTTGTTAATTTACAATAAAATTTGTAAAATTTTTTATTACCATATATTACATTAAAAATTTTAATTCACAATGTAAAAATATAGTATAAAGTAATTGTAAACTTTTTTTATAAAAAAATCAATACTTATGTAATTTAGTTGTTGTAAATTTTAAAAAGTTTTGTTATACTTGTACGGTAAGTTATAGGAGGGGAGAATATGAATTCTAATACGTTAAAAAAAGTTGTGATTACGACATTAGCATCTATTGTAGTTTCTGCGGGTGTTTATTTTTTTATGGTGCCATATAATTTGACAATCGGAGGAACAGCTGGACTTTCAATAGCACTTTCAAAATTTTTTCCGGAAATATCTGTAGGGGTATTCCAACTTGGAATAAATATTATTTTATTTATCTTGGCGTTCTTGCTTATAGGTGCAGAATTTGGTGGACTGAGTATATATGCTACTATTGTCGTGTCCGTTTCACTTATCGGGTTTGAAAAAATGTTTCCGAATATTAAACCTTTAGTTGATACACCTTTTATGAGTATGATTGTTGGAGTTGGAGTTACTGCAATTGGGATAGCTTTGACGTTGAATCAAAATGCATCAACAGGAGGAACTGATATTGTAGGAAAAATTTTAAATGAATATATACATGTAGATATAAGTGTAGGAGTTTTTATTGCGGATTTTTCGGTTGTAGTTATGGGTTATTTTGCTTATGGAATTAATGCCGCAATGTATGCAATAGTAGGTATTTTATTTAATGCAGTGGTTATAGATAAAGTTCTTACAGGATATAAGACTAGAATTAAAGTTTATATCAACTCAAGAAAATGGGAAGGAATTAATGACTATATACTTAATGTAATAGTTAGAGGAAGTACACTTTATGAAGTAAAAGGCGGTTTTAATAAAAGTGAAAGAGTTATGATAGAAACAATCCTAACAAGACCGGAGTATATAAAACTTATGACTTTTATAAAAGAATTTGATAACAATGCATTTGTAAATGTCGCGACAGTGAGTGAAGTTTCAGGAGAAGGATTCAGTTATCTTACTGAAGAGAATAAAAAAGTATTAAAAGAAAAAAATAAAACTAGAAAAATGTAATTTTAAAACTGTTATGAAGAGTGAAATCATAACAGTTTTTTTGTGAAAATAATGAGGTTTAGACATCTGTATTTAATTGACTTTTTATGAAAAATGATATATACTTTAATTGTAGTAATTTGATTAAAATTTAATTAGATTTACAATGAATGTGTGTATATGAATTTTATAGTTTTAAATTATTTATTTTAAGTTTTGTGAAGGAGGGTTTATGAAAAAGAAATTTTTATCAACAACTTTTTTAATTTTATCTTTACTTATGATTAATGTATTAATTTTTAATAAGTATACAGACAAAAGTATTGTTGTTGCAGAAAGCTTTAACGGTTGGAAAGAAGAAGGAAATGAAAGATATTTTTTCCAAAATAGTAAAAAATTTACAGGAGAATATCAAAATAAGTATTTTGTAAATGGGAAATATGCTAATGGAGTTTATAATGGAACTCTATATAAAAATGGAGATATTTCAACAAATGCTTACGTAGGTGAAATTTTTTACGGTTCTGATGGCAAGCCGGCAAATGGCTGGTATGATGATGGGAGTAATTGGTATTTTTTCCAAAATGGTAAAAAACATAATGGTTATGGTGTAGATGGAAATGGAAAAAGATATTTTGTAAATGGGAAATATGCTAATGGCTATGTAGGTGGTATTTTTTATAGTAAAGGAAAACCGGTAAATGGTTGGTATGACGACGGGAAAGACTGGTATTTCTTTAGAGATGGTAAAAAATATACCGGAAAAGCCAAAGACGAAAATGGCGAAATGTACTTTGTAAAAGGAAAATATGCAAATACTTATATAGATGGAGTTTTTTATAAAGATGGTAAAATCGCTAACTGGTGGTGTGATGATGGAAAAGATTGGTATTTTTTCCAAAATGGTAAAAAACATAACGGATATGGTATAGATGCAAATGGAAAAAGATATTTTATAAGCGGAAAATATGCAAATGCTTATGTAGATGAAATTTTTTATAGCGAAGGAAAAATTGCTAATTGGTGGTTCAATGATGGTGAAGCGTGGTATTTTTTCCAAAATGGTAAGAAACATAATGGCTATGGCATAGATGCAAATGGAAAAAGATATTTTGTAGATGGAAAATATGCCAACGGAATATATGGCGGTAAGTTATATAAAGATGGAATAGAGTCAAAAGGCAGAATATATGTAAATGGTATTTTTTACGACGAAAATATAAGTCCGGCAGATGGATGGTACGATGATGGAGATGCATGGTATTTCTTCAAAGACGGCAAAAAATATACCGGAAAAGCCGTAGATGGTAACGGCGAGATGTATTTTGTAAAAGGAAAATATGCAAATGCTTATATAGATGGAATCTTTTATAGTGAAGGTAAAATTGCCAACTGGTGGTGTGATGACGGAAGCGATTGGTATTTCTTCAAAGACGGCAAAAAATATACTGGAAAAGCTGTAGATGGTAACGGCGAAATGTATTTTATAAAAGGAAAATATGCAAATACTTATATAGATGGAATCTTCTATAGTAAAGGTAAAATTGCCAACTGGTGGTGTGACGACGGGAATGCGTGGTATTTTTTTCAAAATGGTAAAAAACATAATGGCTATGGTATAGATGCAAATGGAAAAAGATACTTTGTAGATGGGAAATATGCTAACGGAATATATGGTGGTAAGTTATACAAAAATGGAATAGAATCAAAAGGTAGAACATATGTAAATGGCATTTTTTACGATGGAAATATAAGACCTGCAAATGGCTGGTATGATGATGGAGATACATGGTATTTCTTTAAGGACGGTAAAAAATATACCGGAAAAGCTGTAGATGGCAATGGCGAAATGTATTTTGTAAAAGGAAAATATGCAAATACTTATATAGATGGAATCTTTTATAGCGAAGGTAAAATTGCCAACTGGTGGTGTGATGATGGAAGTAATTGGTATTTCTTCAAAGATGGTAAAAAATTTACCGGATTTGGTGTAGATGCAAATGGAAAGAGATATTTTGTAAAAGGAAAATATGCCAACGGAATATATAACGGGAAATTATATAAAAATGGTTTAGAATCAAATGGAAATACTTATGTAAACGGAATTTTTTACGATGGAAATATAAGACCTGCAAATGGTTGGTATGATGATGGAAGTAATTGGTATTTCTTCAAAGATGGCAAAAAATATACAGGGAAAGCCGTAGATGGCAACGGAGAAATGTATTTTATAGGTGGGAAATATGCACATACTTATATAAACGGCATTTTTTATGGAGCAGGTAAAATTGCAAATGGTTGGTATGATGATGGAGATGATTGGTATTTCTTTCAAGGAGGTAAAAAACATACAGGATATGCAACAGATGAAAATGGACAGAGATATTTTGTAAAAGGAAAATATGCTAATGGAAGATATGGCGGAAAGTTATATAAGGAAGGTTTAGAGTCAGATGGCAATACTTATATAAACGGAATTTTTTACAGTGGAGATAAATATCCGGCAAATGGTTGGTACGATGATGGAGATGATTGGTATTTCTTCCAAAATGGTAAAAAACATACAGGATATGCAACAGATGAAAATGGAGAAAAATATTTTGTTGATGGAAAGTATGCAAATGGATTTTACGGCGGAAAATCTTATTTAGATGGGGAAGAAGTAGATTTAGAAGATTCTGATTGGTATGTTACAGATGGTGTTTGGAGAGTTAAAAATTCCGGAAGAAGTTGTCATGTAAATGGCGATTTTATAGTTATAAGTTTAAGTGATCAAAAATTATGGCTTGTTAGAGATGGAAGAATAATTTCTAAAATCGGTATTGTAAGTGGGAAACCTTCAAGTCCTACTGTAACAGGAAATTTTAGAATACTTTCAAAAGAATATTCAAGAATATTAAGAGGTCCGGGATATGCTTCATGGGTTCAATATTGGATGCCATTCCATGGCGGATATGGAATTCACGACGCAAATTGGCAACCATATTCTGCTTTCTCTAATAGTAATTACTATAGATGGGGAGGATCACATGGTTGCGTAAATGTTCATCCTGGATCAATGGGATCTATTTATAATAATTCTTATGTTGGAATGAGAGTTATAGTTTATTAGTATTGATTTTAAAATCTAAATATGTTAGAATTAGACTGTTAATATTTACGTTGAACGATAAAAAATAGTACAAAATTTTTAGAGAGTGATTGTTTGGTGAAAAATTACATTTTTGTATTATGGGGAAATCGGGAGTAATTTTTTTAGAGTGATGTTTTTAACATAATTAGGGTGGAACCACGGTCATATCGTCCCTTACGATATGGCCTTTTTGTTTATTTATTTTTAGGAGGAATATTATGAAATCAGAAAAGAGTATGGAAAAAATTGTTTCTTTATGTAAAAGTAGGGGAATAATATATCCAGGGTCAGAAATTTACGGAGGACTTGCTAACACTTGGGATTATGGTCCTTTAGGTGTTGAATTTAAAAATAATGTAAAAAAAGCTTGGTGGCAAAAATTTGTTCAACAATCTAAATATAATGTTGGTCTTGACAGTGCAATTTTGATGAATCCGGAAGTTTGGGTTGCTTCAGGTCATGTTGGAAGTTTTAGTGATCCTTTAATTGACTGTAAAGAATGTAAATCTCGTTTTAGAGCTGATAAACTCATTGAAGATTTTTATTTTGAAAATAATCTTGGGGATATAAATGTTGATGGTTGGGAAAATGAAAAAGTTGAAGAACTAATGAAAGAAAAAAACATTTGTTGTCCAAATTGTAAAAAACAAAATTTTACTGGTATTAGAAGATTCAATCTTATGTTTAAAACTTTTCAAGGTGTAACTGAAGACAGTAAATCTGAAATTTACTTAAGGCCGGAAACTGCACAAGGTATTTTTGTTAATTTTAAAAACATTGCCAGAACTTCAAGAAAAAAAGTTCCTTTTGGAATTGCACAAGTTGGTAAATCTTTTAGAAATGAAATTACTCCTGGTAATTTTACTTTTAGAACTCGTGAATTTGAACAAATGGAATTGGAATTTTTCTGTAAACCTGGAGAAGATTTAGAATGGTATGACTATTGGAAAAACTATTCTTTTAATTGGTTATTATCTTTAGGAATGAATGAAGAAACTTTAAGACTTAGAGACCATGAAAAAGAAGAATTGAGTTTTTACAGTAAAGCTACTTGTGATATAGAATTTTTATTCCCATTTGGTTGGGGAGAACTTTGGGGAATTGCAGATAGAACAGATTATGACTTATCAAGACATATTGAAGTTTCCGGTGAAGATTTAAGATATATTGACCCTGTTACAAATGAAAAATATATTCCATATTGTATTGAACCTTCACTTGGAGCTGATAGAGTTGCTCTAGCTTTCCTATGTAATGCTTATGATGAGGAAGAAATAGGAGAAGGAGATGTTAGAACTGTTTTAAGACTTCATCCTGCTTTAGCTCCATTTAAGGCTGCAATTTTACCACTTACTAAAAAATTGTCAGAAAAATCTGATGAAATTTATAATGAACTTTCAAAATATTTCATGATAGATACAGATGTTTCAGGAAGTATTGGAAAAAGATACAGAAGACAAGATGAAATTGGAACTCCATTCTGTATAACTGTCGATTTTGATACTTTGGAAGATGAATGTGTAACTGTAAGATTTAGAGATACAATGGAACAAGAAAGAATTAAGATTTCGGAATTAAAAGATTTCATTGAAAAATCTTTAGAATTTTAGGAGGTAATTATGATTAAGAAAAAAGTTGTTTTTGGTTCAAGTATGTGCCCTGATTGTATGGTTATGAAAGAGGCACTTGATGAAAGAGGAGTTAAGTATTTGTATTTAGACATTACTGAAAATTTAGCAAATCTTAAAAAATTTTTAAAATTTAGAGAAAATTCTGCATTTGATTTTGCAAAAGAAAAAGGCTCAATAGGAATTCCTGCAATGGTAATAAATGATGGGGAAAAAATACTTTTCAGCATAGAAGAATTTGATGAATATAATAAATAGGAGGCAATTATGTTAGAAAATTTAAAACCTGAAAGAGTTTTTTATTATTTTGAAGAGCTTACAAAGATTCCAAGAGAATCAGGAAATGAAAAGGCAGTCAGCGATTATTTATACAGTGTTGGAAAATCATTGGGATTAGAAACAATTCAAGATGAAAGTAACAATATTGTTATTAGAAAACCTGCATATAAAGGTTATGAAAATCATGAACCTATTGTTATTCAGGGGCATATGGATATGGTTGCAGAAAAGGCTGACGGAGTTGAACATAATTTTCTAGTTGATCCAATTCCTGTTATTGTTGATGGTGATTGGGTTAAGACTAAAGGAACAACACTTGGAGCAGATGATGGAATTGCAGTTGCTATGGGACTTGCTATTTTAGAAGATAAAGAAGCTAAACATCCTGCACTTGAATTGTTAGTAACTACTGATGAAGAGAGAACAATGGCAGGAGCAAGAGCTGTAAAGAGAGAGCTTTTAAATGGAAGAAAACTTTTAAATATTGATGCCGAAGAAGAAGGAGTGCTTTTATCAGGCTGTTCAGGTGGACACAATATTGTAGGAACTTTGAAGGTTAAATATGAAAAAAGTGATATGAAAAATACTTTTGTTTTATTTGTAAATAATATGCTTGGAGGCCACTCCGGAATGGAAATTCATCAACAAAGAGGAAATTCTTTGAAATTTGCTCTAAGAGCAATGGATATGATAAAAGAAATTGCTGATTATAGATTGGTTAGTATTGAAGGCGGAACTAAACATAATGCTATTCCTAGAGATGCAAAAGTTATTTTTACAAGTAATGCTGATGAATTTAATATTGATTTTTCTAGATTAATTAGCGAATATCCTCTTGATAAAGATATGAGAGTTTCCATAGAAAAAGTAGAAAATGTAAAAGAAGTTTTATGTAAGGGTTGTCAAGAAAAAATAGAAAATGTAGTTAGAAATATTCCTCATGGAGTATACTCAATGATGGAAGAATATCCTTCAATAGTTGAATGTTCAGACAATTTCGCAATAATAAAATTTGATGGAAATTTTGTTAAATTTACTGTTTCACTCAGAAGTTCAAACCCTAAAACTTTTGAAGAATATACAGATATGGTAAAAAAAGTTTATGAAGAAAATGGTGTTAGATATACTTTAGAAGATTATTATAAACCATGGGAATTTGCAAAAGTTTCAAAGTTGAGAGATACTGCATTGGAAGTTTATAAGAAGTTGACAGGGAAAGAAATGAAAGTGGAAGTTGTTCACGCAGCTTTAGAACCGGCTGTTTTCGTCGATACATTCCCTGATATGGAAATGATATCAATAGGACCTACAATGAAAGATGTTCATAGTCCTGCTGAAAGATTGAATATTCTCTCAACACAAAGAACTTTTGAATTTGTAAAAGAATTATTAAAAAGTCTTTAATTAAAATCTGTAGTAAACATAAAAAATCACGAGTTATTAATTAGCTCGTGATTTTTTTATGTACTGCTCACCGAACACTTCTGTGAAAGGTGAGGTATTCGTTCTAAACTGAAGTGTTATTTTCATTTAAGACATCAAGAAGTAAATCTAAATTAAGTCCATGAACCATAGTAGCTTCTTCGAGAGTCTCCATTTGACTTGCAGGACAACCAACACAAGAAAGTCCAAAATTAAATAGAATTTCAACAGCATCCGGATGAATTTGGATAATGTCTCCGATTAGCATATCTTTTGTTATTTTCATAACTGCACCTCCTAATTATCTTATACCCATATAATACAGGTAATTGAGAAAAAAATCAAGATGTATTTGTCGGTAAAAATTTGGATTGTTAAGTTGTAATTATATTGTGGTAAATATAAAATGCAAGATTAGACTATTATTATATTTTGTGATAAAATAATTAGGTTATATGGAGGCTTATTGTGAAATGTTGTGATAGTAAAAAAGCTATAGATGATTTATATAAAAATATAGCTGTAAATGATGGATTAAGAGATAGCGATAATAGTAAAGAAATAGAAAAGAAAATTGCTTTAAGTTTAGGTTATACTTTAGAAGATATAGAAAACGGAGCAAATCTTGGCTTGGGCTGTGGAAATCCAATTGAAAATGCAAATTTAAAATCCGGAGAAATAGTCTTAGATTTAGGCTGTGGCAAAGGAATGGATGTTTTTAAAGCCTGTAAAATCGTTGGGAAGGAAGGACTTGTGATTGGTGTTGATAGACTTTCAGAGATGGTTGAAAGGGCAAATTATATAAGAGGGAAAAAGGGATTTTTAAATACAGATTTTAGAGTGTCTGATATAGACGATTTAAAAGTAGATAATGATACAGTTGACTGTGTGATTTCAAATTGTGTAATAAATTTATGTGAAGATAAAGAGAAAGTTTATTCTGAAATATATAGAGTTTTAAAACCCGGTGGAAGAATTTCAATTTCAGATATTGTTCAGTTTAATGAATTACCTACTTGGGTTAAAGACGAACCGATTTTTCATGCAACTTGAGTTGCAGGTTCGATAACTTCGGAGAAGTTAAAGAATATTTTGAAAAATGTTGGCTTTGAACTTTACACAATAATTGAAGAAGACTTGACTGACGAATATCTTGCAAAATGGGGACATAAATTAGATTTAAAGAAGTATATAAGACGTGGTAAAATTTTAGGATTTAAACCGAAAAATTAGGGAGAAAAAATGTATAAACTATATTCATCAATTTTTATGATTATTTTAACTTTTATAATTATATATTTTATTTCTAAAAAATATGATTTGGATAAAAATCAAAAGATTATATTTTGGTTATTTGTTCTTTTTTGGAGTGGGATAACAGTTGTAAGAGCTTACAGGAAACTCTATGCTATAAGTCCTATGGAAGAAGGAGGTCTTGGCTTTTCAGTTATTTTAGCTGCACAGATAACTTCAGCATACGGGCTTATAAGTTGTTTTATAAGATTGCCTATTTTTATATTGAGCGATATTTTTAATAGAAAAAAAATATTTATTCAAATTGCACTTTTTGTTTTGACATTGGCATCATTGATGGTAGTTTTAAAGCCAAGTTATAATACTCTTTATTTTTCATCAATAGCTATGGGAATATGTGCTTCGATGCTTGCGGTGTTTAATGTTTTATTTTCAGAGACTTTTTCTAAAGAAAAAGCTGCAATTTCAGCATCTATTTTATCAATAGCACCGCTTCTTGCAGAATTTATAGCAGCTCCTATACAGTATTTATCAACTTATGGTACATATAAGAATTTTAAATTGCTTTGGGCACTTTCTGCGAGCATTTCAATTGTAGCATTTGTTTTGACTTTTTTTGTCAGTGATGTTTCTTATTCTGCAAAGAGATTTAGCTTTGAAAAAGTTAAAAAAGTTTTTGAATTTAAAGGATATTTATACATTTGTTTGATTGCAATTTTAGTTTCATTCATAAAGTTTTCAACATCGGGTGCAAATATGATTGCATACGCGAAAGTTAATTTAAATATGCCTCCGATTTTTTTGGCATATATTGATGTTTTGTTTGCTTTTCCGCAACTTATTGCAAGTGTACTCGCAGGAACTTATTTTGCAAATAAAATTGGAATTGAAAAAACTTTAGTTTTAGGACTGGGTTCAAATTTAGTTTTTTATATAATAATTTTATTAACTAACTCTTATCTTCCTGCATTTTTGGGATATGTATTTAACGGTTTTGGATATGGAATTGCTTATACTTGTTTGATTTCAATGGCTATGCAATATTTTGAAAAGGAAGATAGAAATGTGAGTATGGGAATATTTCAATTATTTTTCGCTATGGGAGTATATTTTGGAGACAGAGTTTATCTTTGGATTTCAAAGTTAATACCAAATGGACTTTTGGGCTTTGAACAAAATAAATCAATTTACCTAATTGTAGTTGGAATAACATTAGTAAGTATATTAATGGCACAATTTAAAATAAAAGAAGATATTTAAAAAATATAATGTATTTTTGTATTAACTAAATTTGAGGGTAAGAATGATTGACAATGATACACTGTTTTTTTGTTACAAATAATGATTTTTTTAAAATTTTATGATATAATTATTGTGATTATGTATGTAATTACGAATAAATTTATAAAATTAAACAGGAGAAAAGATGGGTAATTATTTTGGAACAGATGGAGTGAGAGGAGTCTATGGAGAAAATTTAACTGATAGGCTGGCTTATAAACTTGGGAAATCTGTTGGGTATATTCTAAAAGATAAAGAGGAAAAATTATTTATAATAGGTAGAGATACTAGAGAAAGTGGAAAAAATCTTGAGAATAGTTTAGCTAAAGGTTTATTAGAAATGGGTTTTAATGTAGTTAGTATAGGAATTGCTCCAACACCTACAGTTGCTTATTTAATCAAGTATTTTAAAGCGGTTGGAGGAGCTGTTATTTCTGCTTCTCATAATCCTTTTAAATACAATGGAATTAAGATTTTTAACGAAGATGGCTTCAAACTTTCAGATGAAATTGAATATAAAGTTGAAAATATTTTAGATGATGAAAATTTTGATTTTGGAGAAATTCAAGAGGGTATTTTTACAGAAGAAAAAGAAGCTGTTTCTATCTATGCGGATTATTTGAAATCAAGAGTGGATGCTGATTTTTCAAACTTAAAAATAGCTGTAGACTTTGGAAATGGAGCAAGCTATAAAATTGCAAGAAAGTTATTTGAAGAGCTAGGAATGGAAGTTATTTCTTTAAATACTGCTCCTGATGGAAAGAATATTAACTTAAATTGTGGTAGTACTAATATGGAAGTAATAAGAAAAGCTGTTTTGGAAAATGATGTTGATATGGGATTTTCTTTTGATGGAGATGCTGATAGATGTTTAGCTGTTGATGAAAAAGGAAATATTATGGATGGAGATCATATTCTAGCTGCTATGGCTAAGTCATATAAAGAAAAAGATGAACTTACAAATAATGCTGTTGTAGGAACTGTTATGAGCAATATTGGACTAAAAAAATATTTAGACTCAATAGATGTTGATTTTGTTGCTGCAAAAGTTGGTGACAGATTTGTCCTTGAACAAATGCTTGAGCATAATTATATTTTAGGAGCTGAACAATCCGGACATGTGATTTTCTTAAATGACAGTACAACCGGCGATGGAACTTTTACAGCTCTTAAGATTTGTGAATTAGTTGCAAGTAGTATAAATAAATTGTCTTATTTTAATGAGCTTATGGTTTCATATCCACAAGTTTTAGTAAATGCAAAAGTTAAGCTTGAAAATAGGAATGCTTATTCACAAGATAAAGAAATAGTAGCTGAAATAAATAAAATTGAAGAAAAATTTTCAGGAAATGGAAGAGTTTTGATAAGACCTTCCGGAACAGAGCCTTTAGTTAGAGTTATGATTGAAGGAGAAAATCAAGAAGAATTGGAAGTAGAAGCTAAAAAACTTGCCAAATTTATTGAAGAGAGGTTAGGATAGTATGAAAGATAGATTGATAGTTGCTGATAGTTGTTGTGATTTAACAGAGGAGATGAAAAGCAAACTAGATATCGAATTAGTTCCTTTGACATTACAACTAGATGATGTTGATTATTTAGATGATGAAAATTTAGATGTAGATAAATATATAGAAGCGATGAGAAATGCAAGTTCTATAAAAACAGCTGCACCATCTCCTAAACTTTTTATGGATAAGTTTGAAGAAGCGAAAGAAGTTTTTTGTGTAACTTTATCCGGAAAATTAAGTGCAACATATTCTAATGCATGTTTAGCAAAGACAATGGTACTTGAAAAGGGAGAAAGATTAATTCATGTTTTTGATACTAAGTCTGCTGCCTCTGGAGAAACTTTAGTTGCGTTGAAAATTCAAGAATGTATAGATAAAAAAATGACGTTCCAAGAAATTGTTGATAATGTAACAAAATACATTTCAGAAATGAATATATTTTTTGTTTTGGAAAGTCTTGATAATTTAATAAAAAATGGAAGAATTTCTAAATTAAAAGCTATGATTGCTTCTGCTTTTTCTATAAAGCCTGTTATGCAAGGTGTTAATGGTGAAATAGATATTTATAAGAAAGTTAGAGGCTTAAAAAAAGCATATAGTGAATTAATTGATGCAATAGCTGAAAATAGTTCAAATATTGAAGAAAAAATATTGGTAATAACTCATTGTAATTGTTTGGAAAGAGCAAAAGAAATAAAGAATAAAATAGTTGAAAGATACAATTTTAAGGATATTTTGATTGTTTCTGCAAGAGGATTATCTTCTACTTACGAAAATGAGGGTGGAATAATTATCAGTTATTAGTGAGGTAATTTTGAATAAAAGAGTAATTTTAGGAATGAGTGGCGGGGTCGACAGTTGTGTTGCCTGCCATTTGTTATTGAAAGAAGGATACGAAGTAATTGGAGTTACTATGAATTTAGTTCCTAAAGGACATCTTTATGATGAAGAAAAGGGCTGTTGTTCTTTATCTTCTGTTATGGATGCAAAAATTGTTGCTGAAGCTATGGGAGTAAAGCATTATACAATGAGCTTTAGGGAAGAATTTGATAGAAAAGTAATTGAAAATTTTGTAAGAGAGTATTCTCTTGGTTACACTCCGAATCCTTGTGTTGCTTGTAATAAATACATTAAATTTAATAGCTTTGTGGAAAAAATAAAGCCTCTAAAAGCTGATTTTATTTCTACTGGACATTATGCAAAAGTTGAATTTGATAAAAATTATAATAGATACTTATTAAAAAGAGCTAAAGACTCTAAAAAAGATCAAACTTATTTTTTATACAATACAAGTCAAGAAGTGTTGTCAAAGACTTTATTTCCACTTGCAGATTTAGAAAAGGAAGAAGTAAGACAAATTGCTAAAGATGAAAATATTTTGACTTATTCAAAAAAAGATAGTGAAGAAATTTGTTTTGTTCAAAATAGAGATCATGGTCTTTTTATTAAACAAAGGAATCCCGAATTGATAAAAGAAGGATATTTTGTTGATGAAAATGGAAATAAACTTGGAAAACATAAAGGTATAGTTTACTATACTGTTGGTCAAAGAAAAGGTCTTGGAATTGCACTGGGTAAAAGAGTATTTGTATCTAAGATAAATGCAATAGATAATACTGTTACATTATCAGATGAAGATGCTCTTTATAAAAATAAAATAAGAATAAGAGAAGAGAACTTTATCCCTTTTGATGCTCTAGAAAAACCATTGGAAGTTAGCGTAAAAGTAAGACATGGACAAAGTGAAACTAAGGGACTATTATTCTATAAAAATAATGATTTATTTGTTGAATTTGAAAAACAGGTAAGAGCACCAAATAAGGGGCAATCAGCTGTGTTTTATTTGGATGACATTGTAGTTGGTGGAGGAATAATAGACGAAGTATATTAAAAAAGAGTTGCATTTTTAAATTGCAACTCTTTTTTTGAATTATTTTATTCATTATTGTTGTCATTGGTATTTCCGTTATTATTATTGTTGTTGTTATTGTTATTGTTATTATTCGTATTTGGATTATTATTTGAATTATTATCTTGCGTTGGATTTTGTGAATTGTCATTATCTATTATTTCAGATACTTCTGTAGGAGGTGGAGTGATAAAATCTCCAGGCGCATAATTGGTTTTTCCTTCTTTATAAGCACTTGGTTTTATATAAAATTTTTTATTTTCTATATATTGTTGTGCTGTTGAAGTATTTGCCAATTTTCCATTTCTTTTATCAATTTTGTAATATATAAAATATAATTGTTCATATTTTGTAGGCTCAGTACCTTTTACAAAGTATTCATATATTCCGCCTCCCGATCCTGACGGTAATAATAGTCCGGATCTAATTGAAACATATTTTTGTATTATATTTTCAGATGGCGGATCGAATTTCTTAGCCGGTTTTCCTTCTAGAACTATTTTATTGACTTTTCCCCAAAGAGTAGCAGCCATAGAATCATTTTTATTAAGTTCTATATTTTGATTATCAAATCCAATCCAGGTTCCAATTGTATAATATGGTGTAAATCCAATAAACCAAGAGTCTCTAATATCACTTGTTGTACCTGTTTTACCTGCAACTTCTATTGTTGGGTGTTTTGCTCCGGGAGCCATAACATTTGGTACACCTTTTAAAATATCTCTCATAATAAAAGCATTTTCTTTAGAAGTAACTTCTCTTTGTTTTTGATCCGGTTCTAAAATAACTTTTCCTGTTGAATCTACTACTTTTGTAAATGAAATAGGTTCACGGTATTTTCCATCATTTGCTATCGCAGCATAAGCTGCTGTCATTTTTAAGTTGGTCATACCTCTTGTCATACCACCTAAAGCCATACTTGATAAGTTTTCATCATTATAATCTACATTTTCTGATCTTGAAACATAAGTATCATCTAGCTCATTTTCTTCATTTATTAAACCAAATCTTTTTAAATATTCTTTTGATTTTTCAAGACCGATTTTTTCTAGTGTTTTAACTGCATTAACATTTATAGATTGAACGATACTTTCTCTTAGTGTTTGTAAACCTCGATATCCATTGTACCAGTTTTTTGGCCAAAGTTCGTGTTTGTCATTATAATGTGGAGCATCTTCTATACCGGTAGCTGCGGTATATCCATTATCCAGTGCAGGAGTATAAACACCTAAAGGTTTCATTGTAGAACCCGGTTGTCTTGGAATTCTATAAGCCCTATTTAAAGGATGACCTGTTGTCTCTCTACCTCCAACTATTGCAATTAATTCTCCGTTAGTATGGTCAATTACAACAGAAGATGATTGAGGTTGTACGACACCTTGCTCATCTATTTGGAAATATTTTGAATTTAAAGCTAAACTTCCATTTTCCTTTATACTGTAAAAATCTTTATAAGTTTCGAAGAAACTTGCAGAAATTTTAAAAGTTTTTTCATTTTCTACAGTTAGATTTTCTTCAGGAATTTGAAAGTTTCCAATTCCATGAGTAACTAGATTATTTTGATTATTAACTGTATAAAAACTTGCTATAGATAATACATTTTGAAACATTGAAACTCTGGAGCTTTTTATTTCTAATGATTTATCTTCATTTATAGAAAACTCTCCTTTTGGAATTATAATATTATTATCTTCGTCTAAAATATTAGATTTTTTGTATAGTATAGTCTTTCCTTTTGCATCCGTTATATTATTTGATCTATCTCTTTTAAAAGATGCAAATGCCGGATTGCCTCTCTTTGGAGCTTTCATAACATTAGCAAAATCACTATAGAGTTTTTCTATATTTTTCTGAATAGTCTGATTCATTGTTGAGTGAATAGTAAGTCCACCATTGTATATTTTATTCCAGGCTTCTTCTTTTGTATAATTATACTTTTTCATTAGCTTTTCGGCAACTTGGTATTTAACGTATTCTGTGAAGTAAGTTGAAACCTCTCTCTCAAATCCCTTATTAGGCTTGATAGCAGCAAACACATCTTCTTTAAGAGCTTCTTCATATTCTTCTTTAGTTATTTTCTTAAGTTGATACATTTTTTTCAAAACATATTTTTGTCTATCTAGTACTTTAGGATTATATACAGCTTTGTAAACTTGACCATTGATATTCAAATCTTTTATAACAGAAGATTCATCATTTACATTTTCTGGTTTTATAGTTTTATATAGAGAATAATTTGAAGGACTTTGGACAATAGCTGCAAGAAGTGCAGACTCTGCAATAGTCAAATCTTTTACATCTTTAGAAAAATATCCTTGACTTGCTGATTGAACTCCATAGGAATGTTGACCTAAGAAAACTCTATTTAAATATGCCTCAAGAACACCTTCTCTTTTTATACTGTCCGTAATTTTTATTGCAAGGTATGCCTCTTTTAGCTTTCTTTCTATTTTCTTTTCATTCGAAAGATATAGGTTCCTTGCCAATTGTTGAGCAATAGTTGAACCACCTCTAAGCCTACCTCTTGCTGTATCAAAAAGACTTTTTGCTATCCCAATAGGGTCAACTCCCTTATGTGAATAAAATCTCTCATCCTCAATAGAAATAAAGGCATTTATTAAATGTTCAGGAACATCTTTTAATTTTATTATAGTTCTATTTTCTAAATTTTCTATTTTTTCAACCATATTTCCATCTCTATCTAATATTTTTGATGATTGAATCATAAGTTCATTTATATTTGATGTATCAACAACCGGAGCATCTTTCATAACATCTACAAATGCGGTTGCAAAAATTCCGATAATTCCGGCACCAAGCATAAGAATTGTCAATATAGTAATACTTAAAATTTTTAAAATCGGTCTTAGAAAACTTTTTTTATCATTTTTATTTTTAAGTTGTCTATTTTTTATTTTTTTCTCTGACATAAAAAACCTCCTCAAAGAATAATCATTTTGATTTTTATATAGTTACTTTTATCTTATTTTCAAAATAATATAAATTATTATACCATAAAATTAAAATAATATAAAATTTTTTAAAAAATCTTGATTTTTTGTTGGTTTTATGATATACTACCTGTTGTGTTACCGCACGGATTAGGTTTTTAAAGCATAGCACCTAATTTCGGCGAGACTTAAGAATGAGGAGGTGCACTATGTACGCAATAATTGAAACTGGTGGTAAACAATACCAAGTTGAAGAAGGACAAAGCATTTTTGTTGAAAAATTAAATGTTGAAGAAGGTTCTAAAGTATCTTTCGATAAAGTTCTTTTAGTTTCTAAAGATGGAGATATTAAAGTTGGTTCTCCGTTAGTTGAAGGAGCTAAGGTTGAAGGAACTGTTGAAAGACATGGAAGAGGAAAGAAAGTTATAATTTTTAAGTTCAAAGCTAAGAAAAATTATAGAAAGAAAAAAGGACATCGTCAACCATTTACAAAAGTTAAGATTGAAAGTATTGCATTTTAATGACTGATATTTATATTTTTAAGAAAAAAGATTTATATTATGGATTTGAAATGGATGGACATGCTGATTTTAGTAAAGAGAATGATATTCTCTGTGCATCATTATCTATTTTATCTATGAATACGCCTAATTCTATTGAAAAGATTTGTTCTATAGATTCTAAAGATTTGAATTTGGAAGTAAGAGACGGATATTTAAAGATGATGATAGATATTGAAAAATTTGATGAAACTAAAATTAGAGATATTCAAACGATAATAAAAACTTTTGAAGTTGGCATTATATCATTGAAAGAAGTATATAATAAATATATTGAGATTTATTATAAGGAGGTGTAGAGTATGTTAAAAATTAATTTACAACTTTTTTCTAGTAAAAAAGGTTTAGGTAGTACTAAGAACGGTCGTGATAGTAGAGCTAAAAGATTAGGTACTAAAAGAGGGGATGGACAATTCGTTCTTGCAGGAAATATTTTAGTTAGACAACGTGGAACAAAAATACACCCAGGAGTAAATGTTGGTAAGGGTGGAGATGATACACTTTTTGCTAAAGTTTCTGGTGTTGTAAGATTTGAAAGAAAAGGTAGAGATAAAAAACAAGTTTCTATTTATCCAGTATAATAATGAGCTCCCTTAGAGGAGCTTATTTTTTTAAATAACAAAATATGTTAAAATATGTATTAAGAAGATGGAGGTGAATTTATGGAAAGACCTTTAGTTTGTGTAGTTGGACGACCAAATGTTGGCAAGTCAACACTTTTTAATAAACTTATAAATAAAAGAATAGCTATTACTGAAGATACTCCGGGTGTTACAAGAGATAGATTATATCAAGATGCCGAATGGCAAAATAAACATTTTATACTTTGTGATACAGGAGGTTTAGAGCCTAATAGTGATGATATAATTTTACAAAAGATTAAAGCTCAAGCTGACGTCGCAATGGAAAATGCAGATGTAATTTTATTTGTAGTTGATGGAAAAAGTGGCTTAATGGATGAAGATAGAGAAATTTCAAACTATTTAAGAAGAACCAAAAAGCCGGTTGTTTTAGCTGTAAATAAAGTTGATACTCATAAAATGCCTGCAGAAGTTTATGAGTTTTACGAACTTGGTTTTGAAAATTTGAATATTATTTCAGCAACTCAAGGTTTCGGACTTGGAGATTTGCTTGATGAAATTATAAAAGAATTTCCTGAAAATAAATATACAGGGGAAGAAGATGAAGTAACAAAAATTGCATTAATTGGGAAACCTAATGTAGGTAAGAGCTCTTTAATGAATAGAATTCTTGGAGAAGAAAGAATGATTGTTTCCGATATTGCTGGAACTACTAGAGATTCTATTGATTCAAGAGTTGAAATAGACGGAAAAACTTATATTTTTACCGATACTGCAGGGCTTAGAAGAAAAAGGAATATAACTGAAAATTTGGAAAGATATAGTGTAGTAAGAACTTTAAATGCTGTTGAAAGATCGGATATTGCAATTCTTTTAATTGATGCTACAGAAGGTGTTACAGAACAGGATACAAAAGTAATAGGTTTTGCTAAAGAGCAAAATAAGGCTTTAATTATTGCGGTTAATAAATGGGATTTGATTGTTAAAGATAATAAGACATATAAGGCTTTTGAAGATGATATAAGAACTAAATTAAGTTTTGTTCCTTATGCTCAACTTGTTTTTATTTCAGTTAAAACAGGACAAAGAATTGATAAATTGTTTGAGGCAATCAAAATTGCAGATGAAAATTATAGTACTAGAATTTCAACTGGAATTTTAAATGATATTATAAATGATGCAGTTGTTCATAATTCACCACCTACTGATAAAGGACAAAGACTAAAAATATTTTATGCAAGTCAAGTTTCGGTTAGACCACCGAAGTTTGTAATATTTGTTAATAAAGTGGAGTTGATGCATTTTTCGTATTTGAGATATTTAGAAAATCAAATAAGAAAGAATTTTTCATTTACTTCTTCTCCGATAGTTTTTGAACTTAGAGCAAGGGGAGAAGAGAATGTTTAAAGTTATATTTTGTATAATTATTTCATATCTTTTAGGAAATATATCTGGTGGAATGATTTTTGGAAAATTATTATTCAATAAAGATATTAGAGATTATGGAAGTAAAAATGCGGGAACGACAAATGCATTAAGAGTCTTTGGAATTAAGGCAGGAGCTCTAACATTTATTGTTGATGTTTTAAAATCACTTTTAGCTTGTTTTATAGGAATGAAACTATTGGGATTGAGCGGGATACTTTTAGCAGGAATTTTTGTAGTTATAGGGCATAATTGGCCTATATTTTTAAATTTTAAAGGTGGAAAGGGGATCGCATCCTCTTTTGGCTTTATAATGTTTTTAGACTATAAAATTGCGATTGTAGCGATTATAATATTTATTATAATAGTTATATTGACGAAATATATATCATTGGGGTCGATGCTTACAACGACATTAGTATTGCCAATATCATATATATTTTTCGGATATAGAAATATTTATGTGCTATTAACATTTTTGTTTCTAGCAAGTTTGAGTATTTTTAGACATAATAGTAATATAATAAGACTCATAAATGGAGATGAAAATAAAATAAATTTTAAAAAATAATATTATAGAAGGCAGAAAGGTAAAAAATTTTCTGCTTTTTTTATTGTAAAACAACAAAGTTCTTGTTATCAAATATACTATAATTACTGATTTTACTATATTTTACAAATAAAAAATTTTTTTATTAAAGTGTTGACAACTATTACGTTTTATGATATACTTTATTTACGATATATCATAAAACGTAATAGAAAGGAGGAAATAATGGGAAGACAAACAAATAGTGGAGCTTTGACAGAATCTGTTTTTTATATTTTACTTCGTCTTCATAATCCAGCTCATGGATATGCTTTGATGAAAGATATTGCGGAGATGACTAATAATAGAGTTAATCTTGGTGCAGGGACTCTCTATGGAGCATTAGATACTTTGCAAAAGAAAAAATGGATAAGGCAGTTGGATAATGAACCACAGGATAGAAAGATTGAGTACATCATTACTGAAATAGGGAAGCAATTTTTTGAGTTAGAACTTATTCGTTTAGAAGAATTAATGAACAATGCAAGAATAGTAAAGGAGAAAAACAATGAAAACAACAGTTAAAAAGACTTTTTTGGATATTTGTAAAGAAGAAGAATGGTTAAATGAACAAGGTGAAAGTGGACTTATGTTAATAGGATATAGCAATGGAAATTATGAGTTTGAAGATGTTTCACCCGCTAAGTATCAATATAAAATTGATATTCCAAATTATCGTGGAAATAAGAAAAAAGAGTATCTTAATTTTTTAGAACAAAGTGGAATTACTATCGTTGCAGAATATGCTGGAAGGGTATATATGAGAAAAAATAAAGCTAATGGACCATTGGAATTATATACAGATAGTAACGAGATTAATAGGCAAGTTAGAAAAAAATTTTCAATGTTTATTTCTATTGGAGTTTCACAATTTGCTTTTGGAATTATGTTACTAATTTCAATGTTAAAATATATTAAAGAAAAAAATGCACCGTTTTGGATAACTGCGATTTTTGGATCATGTTTTGTAATTTGTGGAATAGTATTTTTTATCATGGGAATTCTTAAGCAAAGAAAAAACACTATTAAAAAGGAAAAAGTTGATATTTTCGAAGAATAATAGCTCTTGGTTGTAGAGAATAATAAAAAATTGTATTGACTTATTGAGAGCAAAATAGTAAAATATTTGTGTATGTAAAATATGCTTTTTTTAAAAATTAGGAGGAAATTAATGAAAATTTTAGTTATTAACTGTGGAAGTTCATCTTTAAAATATCAATTATTTGATATGACTGATGAAAGTGTATTATGTAAAGGATTAGTTGAAAGAATTGGTATTGAAGGTTCAAAATTAACTCACAAGGTTGGAAATGAAAAGTTAGTTGTTGAAGAAGCGATGAAAGACCATACAGCAGCTATCAAACATGTTTTTGATGCTCTAGTTCACGAAAAATATGGAGTTGTTAAGAGCTTAGATGAAGTTAATGCAATTGGACATAGAGTACTTCACGGCGGAGATAAATTAACAGCATCAACTATTATTGATGAAAATGTAAAAGCAAAAGTTAGAGAATTTATTAAATTTGGGCCATTACATAATCCAGCAAATTTAATGGGTATTGAAGCTTGTGAAAGCTTAGTTCCTGGAAAACAAAATGTTGCAGTATTCGATACAGCATTTCATCAAACTATGCCTGCAAGAACATTTATGTATGCGATTCCTTATGAATACTATGAAGATTATAGACTTAGAAAATTCGGTTTCCATGGAACAAGCCATAGATATGTAACTTTAAGAACTGCTGAATTGTTAAATACAGATAAGAAAAATTTAAATATTATAACTGTTCATTTAGGAAATGGATCATCAATCGCTGCAATTAAAAACGGAGAATGTTATGATACAACAATGGGATTAACTCCGTTAGAAGGACTTGTAATGGGAACAAGAAGTGGAGATTTAGATCCTACAGTTATGACATTCTTAATGAATGAAAAAGGATATTCAGCTGATGAAATGAATCAAATTTTAAATAAAAAATCCGGAGTTCTTGGAGTTTCAGGATTAAGCTCAGACTTTAGAGATTTAGAAGAAGCGGCTGAAAAAGGAAATGAAAGAGCACAACTTGCTTTAGATATGTTTATCACAAGAGTAAGAAGATATGTTGGTGGATTTATGGCTGAATTAGGTCACGTAGATGCTATTTCATTTGCCGGTGGTATTGGAGAAAATTCAGCTTCAATGCGTAAATTAATATTAGAAAATATGGAAGAATATGGAATTATTATTGATGATGCTAAAAATGATACAAGAGAAGAAGCTGTTATTTCAGCTGATAATTCAAGAGTAAAAGTCCTAGTAGTTCCTACAAATGAGGAATTAATGATTGCAAGAGATACTATGAATTTAGTAAAATAATGTTGACAAATTAATTTTTTTGTAGTATAATACTTTCGTTATCCGTTTAAAACGGAGGTATATGTTATAAGAATTCAGAGGAGGTGTTATAATGGCAGTACCTAAGAGAAAAACTTCAAAAGCAAGAAGAGATAAGAGAAGAGCATCTTCATATAGACTACCTAAAGTGGCTCTAGTTAGAGATCCTGAAACTAATGAATTGGTTGTACCTCACAGAGTTAATCCTGACACAGGAATGTATAAAGGAAGAAAAGTATTAGATGTTGAATAAAAAGTAGTTTAAAGGGATTTAGGTTTCTAAATCCCTTTAATTATATATTAAGATATAATGAAATAGAGGGTAATTTTGAAAAAAACAAAAAGTAGAAAAGTTATTTTTACAATATCAATTTTTGTATTAATTCTTTCTTATTTTTTATTTTCTTTGTATACTAAAAATAGGAATAAAAAATTGGAAATAGAAAAGAGTCTGCCTTACAATTTTGAAAATTTTACTATACCTGAGGTTACAGATTTTTCAGATATTTTGACTAATTATGCAAAAACTTTAGAAAAAACTCCTATTTATGATAATTCTAATCTTCTAAAAGAAAATGGAAACGTCGAAAAGGGAAAATATCTGGAAGTTTATGGATATAAAGATGGTATTAGCAAAATTAAATTTAACGAAAAATTTTATTATGTAGATAGTAAAAATATAGAAAATGTATCTAAAGATAAAAAATTCAAAGTTATAAAAGGGATACTCTTAGTAAATACTGAATATGAATTACCAAGTGATTTTAATCCACAAATGGATAAATTCGTCGAGAAGCAATTTGAATTAATGAAAGTTGATGCAAATCGTGAAAAAATAACTTTAGATTTATATAAAGGCTTTATAAGTTATGAAGAGCAAAGAGAACTTCATAAGAATGCTCCAAAATCTGATAGAGATGTTATTTATTCAATGTATGCAATGGCAGGGCATAATGAGTCACAGATTGGACAAAGTTTGGATATAATTGGGAAAGATGAAGAAAAGAATTTAACTGAAGAATTTAAGGAGACTGAAGAATACAAATGGCTTATGAAAAATGCTCATAAATATGGTTTTATTCTTCGTTATCCTGAAAATCAAGAAGATAAAACAAATTATAGATTCGAACCTTGGCATTTTCGTTATGTTGGAGTTGAAAATGCAAATAAAATTTTAAAAAATAAGCTTACATTAGAAGAATTTTTAAGATTGAATAACTAATATGGAGATATTTCTAAAATGTATTTAATTTTTATGTGAGAAAAAGGCAATGTTACGAAAACATTGCCTTTTTTTATGCTAGTTATATATCAATTTTGAAATTATATATTATGATTAATACCTAAAAAATATCATAAAATAAAGTAAGCCTACAACAATTACAAAATATACAATTCTACTATATATTACAAATTTTTTAAGTGATATATTTTTTTCTTTTTCTATACTAGGTATTACAAATTTTTTATAAAGGATTTGTATATAAAAAATCATAAGCCAAGATAATACAAAAAGAAACCATTCTCTTGATGTCATAACAGAACCTCCTAATTTTCATATATTTTTTATAAGAGTTTATCGAGCGATAAATAAAATGTACGCCATATAAACTACAATCAAAACAACAACTGTTAACCCGATTCTTAAATACCATTTATATCCTTCATAAGTCCCATTATTTTTTAAAGTCGGTACAACATATTTCTTATGAACATATACACTTTGGATTATTAGAATAGTAAATAATATTCTAAGATATAATTCTTTTGATGTCATAACAGAACCTCCTAGTTTTTGCACAATATATTTCTAAAGTAAGCATATCTTATATATTTATAACTGTCAAGTTTTTCTGTGAAAAAGTTCGTTATAAACTATAATATCTTGCGAATATTAATTGTTTAATTGAATATTGAATTTTTCTATTAATAAACAATAATTTAATTGACTTTTTAACTTTGATAATTTATAATTTATATAACGTTATATTTTTTGGAGAACATAGTTATGATTGATAAAAAAGTAAGAATAAAGTTCTTATTTTTAGTAGCTTTTTTAGTTTTAGCTTTTATTTTTTCTTTTAGTATTGGAAGATATCCAATTAAGTTTTTTGATGTAATAAAAGTGATAACAAATAGGATTTTTTATGGAATAATTGACAATTCACCTGCAAGTACGGTGATTTGGAATATAAGAGTACCGCGTGTACTATGTGCTATGTTGGTAGGAGCGGGAGTTTCTACAAGTGGAGCATTATATCAAGGACTTTTAAAAAATCCTATGGTAAGTCCGGATATTTTAGGGACAACACAGGCTGCAGCATTTGGAAGTGCTTTTGGAATACTTATGTATTTTAATTTTTTTGAAATAACACTTTTGTCTTTTAGTTTAGGTGTAATTTCAGTTTTTGTAACTTATAATTTAAGTAAAATTTTTAGAAGTGATAGAATTTTAGGACTTATTTTAACTGGAATGATGATAGGAAGTTTGTTTTCTTCCTTAATATCTTTTGTAAAACTCGTTGCAGATACGGAAAATCAGCTTCCAAGTATAACATATTGGCTTATGGGATCTTTCGCTTCTGTAAAAATGATTGATTTTAAATTTATATTTTTTCCAATTGTAATTGGTCTTATAGTTTCCAATTTATATAAAATAGAGATAAATATTTTTACAATGGGAGAAGAAGAGGCTAAAACACTTGGACTTAATACTGACAAAATAAGATTTATTATAATATTTTTTGCAACATTAATGACTGCTTCAAGTGTTGCAGTTACCGGTATAATAGGCTGGATTGGACTTGTAATACCACATTTTTCAAGACTTATTTTTGGAGATGATTATAGATTTGTAATTCCTGCATCCGGACTTTTAGGAGCGAGTTTTTTACTTGTTGTAGATATTTTATGCAGAAATATTACAACATCAGAAATTCCAATTGGAATAATTACTTCTTTTATTGGAGCACCTATATTCTTGTATTTGATTTATAAAAAAGGTAGAGATTATGATAGAGGTTAAGAATTTAAATGTTTTTTATGGGAAAAATGAAATATTAAAAGATATTTGTTTTTCTCTAAACAAAGGAGAAATAATTTGTGTTTTGGGCGAGAACGGTGCCGGAAAATCAACTCTTTTAAAAGCACTTTTAAAACTTATTCCTATAAAAAATGGAAATGCAATTATTGATGATTTTGATTTAAAAGTATTGGATAGTAAAAAACTTTCAAGATTTATTTCGTATATTCCACAAATTCATTTTCCAGCTTTTGACTATAAAGTTATCGATGTCATTTTAATGGGAAATTATTCTAAAAAAGATGGATTTTTCTATAAAACAACCAGGGAAGACTATGAAAAATCTGTTGAAATTTTAAAAACTTTAGGAATTTCTTATTTAAAAGATAAAAATTATAGACAAATTAGTGGTGGAGAAAGACAGCTTGTGCTAATTGCAAGAGCATTGTTACAAGCCAATAACTATATTTTTATGGATGAGCCGTTTGCTAATTTAGATTATGGAAATCAGCTAAAGATAATGGAAATTTGTAATTCATTGAAGAAAAAAAATATAGGATTTTTAATTACAACTCATAATCCTAATCACGCTTTGACTTATGCAGATAAGGTACTTATAGTTAGAAAAAATAAGGAAAGTTTTTTTGGAGATGTATCTATTTTGGATAAGGAACTTTTAGAGAAATTATATAATGTTCCTATAAATTTAATTGAAACTGAAAACGGAAAATTTTGTATTCCTGATTATAAGGAGGTTAGACGCGATTATGTTTTGGAATGAAGATAGAATAAAATGGTATTTAGTTGCTTCAGAATATACTAAATACCACGATAATATGACTTTAGAAATCAAAAAAATCATTCCAAAAGGAGAAAGCCTTATTGACTTCGGTTGTGGATTAGGTATTTTACCTATGAAATTATCTGATTATTTCAGTGATATAATTGGGGTAGACTATGATGAGCAAGTTTTAGATCTTTTGGAAGATAATATTGCAAAAAACAAAATTAAAAATTTCAAGACAATTTGTTCTAATTGTTATAGTGGGGAGCTTCTTGAAAAAATTGGGGAAAAAGATAATATTTTATTAAGTCATTTTGGAGATATTGAAGATTATTTTTACAATTTTTTTAACTTATTTACTAAAAGGATGATAATAATACGAAATGATGTTGAAAAAAGTATTGTTCATAATCCGAATAAAAATACTATTCAAGATATTTGTAAGTTTTTAGATGATAGAAAAATTCCCTATAAAATTTACAGACAAACTTTTGAATTTGGTCAACCGTTAAAAGATGATGAAGAAGTTATTAAGTACTTAAATAAATGGTATGGCGAAAAAGGAATTAATTTGATATCTAATGTAAAAGATATAGATTACAATTACAATGGGGAAATTTTTACAAAATATTATTGTAAACCTAAAAATACAGCCATTGTAGTGGTGGAGAAGGAGGAAATATGAAAAAATTTAAGAGAATTTTAGCTCTTTGTTTAACTTTCGAACTTCTTTTTACAGCTTGTTCGAAACCTGCTGAAAAGAAAAATGAACAAACAGAGACAAAGAACGAAACTAGAGTTTTTAAAGATGACTTGGGAAGAGAAGTTACTTTAAAACAAAACATTACAAGAGTTGCTCCATCAGGAAATCCTGCACAAGTTATGTTGCATATTTTTGAACCGAATAAATTAGTTGGTGTAGCATCAAAATTTTCAAAGAGTACAGAAAAGTATATATCTGATGAGTTGAAAAATTTGCCTGAATTTGGAGCGTTCTATGGCAAAAAAGCAAATCTTAATATGGAGGCTGTTATTAATGCTAAACCTGATGTAATAATTGATATGGGTGAAAAGAAAAAAGGAATTGAAGAAGACTTAAACAAATTACAAGAGCAATTAAAGATTCCTGTAGTCTTTATAGAATTATCTTTAGATAAATTACCGGAAGCTTTTGATAGACTTGCTGAAGTTTTAGGAAATAAAGAAAGAGGAAAAGAGCTTTCAGAATATATTAAAAAGACATATAAGGAAATTGAAGAAAATAAGGCAAAGATAAAAGATGTTAAAAAAGTTTATTATGGTGGAGGAAAAACAGGATTATTTGCAAATGCAAAAGGTTCTATTCACGCTGATATTATAGAGTTTATCGGTGCTCAAAATCCAATTACTGTGGAAAAAGTTCAAGGTGGTTCAGGAAATGAAATTCCTTTTGAAAAATTATCAGAAGTAAATCCGGATTTCTTAATTTTTGAATCAAAAGAATTAGCTGAACAAATTAAAGGTGAAGCAACTTTTAAAACTCTAAAAGCTGTAAAGGAAAATAAAGTTTTCTATGCGCCTAGCGGACCATATAACTTTTTCGGAAGACCACCTGCAGCAAATAGAGTAATTGGAATGAAATGGCTTGGTAATTTAGTTTATCCTGAAGTATATAAATATGATATGGAGAAAGAGGTAAAAGAATTCTATAAATTATTTTACAATTATGAATTAAAAGATGAAGAAGTAAAAGAAATTTTAGGAAAATAAAATTTTTTATTACTAATTTAATGTATGTGGAACGATTAAAAATTTATTGTTTTATATCAAAAAAGACTGTGTTGTAATCGCACAGTCTTTTTCGTTCTAATTTTTTTAATTGTTTTCTATACATTAAATCTAAAATATACTACATCTCCATCTTGCATAATATATTCTTTTCCTTCAAGTCTTACAAGACCTTTTTCTCTTGCAGCAACCATACTGCCTAGAGAGATTAAATCATCATAATTTACTATTTCAGCTCTGATAAATCCTCTTTGAATATCTGAATGTATTTTTCCGGCAGCATTTACAGCATTTGTTCCAATTTTAATTGTCCAAGCTCTTGTTTCTTCCGGACCTGCTGTTAAAAAGCTCATAAGACCTAAAAGATTGTAACTTTCCTTTATTAACTTTGAAACACCGCTTTCAGATATGCCTAAATCATTTAAAAATTCAATTTGTTCATCATCTTCAAGTTCTGAAATTTCTTTTTCTATTTGAGCACTAATTACTACGATTCCAGAATTTTCTTGCTTTGCAAAATCATTTAATACTTTTACATATTCATTGCTTTTTCCTTCATCAAGCATATCGTCTTCATTTACATTTGCAACATAAATTATGGGCTTTACACTAAGGAGAGAAAAGTTTTTTAAAATTGCTTTTTCATTATCGTTAAAACTTAAAGATCTAATGGATTTTCCTTCTTCTAAAACAGGTAATATTTTTTCTAAAAGGTCAACTTCCTCTTTAAAACTTTTATTTCCTTTTAGTGATTTTCTAGCTTTTTCTAATCTCTTTTCAACAAGTTCAAGGTCAGATAATATAAGTTCTAAGTTGATAGTTTCAACATCTCTTAGGGGATTAACTTCTCCATCTACATGGACAATATTTTCATCTTCAAAACATCTTATAACTTCAACAATAGCGTCAACCTCTCTAATATGAGATAAGAATTTATTTCCTAGACCTTCACCTTTACTGGCTCCTTTTACAAGACCTGCAATATCATAAAATTCAATTACTGCAGGAATTGTCTTTTTTGAATTGTAAAGTTCTGTCAATTTATGTAATCTTTCATCAGGTACATTTACAAGACCCACATTAGGATCTATAGTACAGAAAGGATAATTTGCTGATTCTGCTCCGGCTTTAGTAATTGCATTAAATAATGTACTTTTACCAACATTTGGTAGTCCAACTATTCCTAATTTCATTTATAATCTCCTTTTTTTATTTAAAATACACAAGACATATTATATCATAATTCTTCTAATATAATCAATCATAATCTAATAGGATGTTAATTATATATTTTCATAAGATAGAATTTTATTAAGTGCTCGTAATTTGAATGTACTTTCAATTCGTGTTATAATATTAAGAAGATATGAGATATGATAATAGGAGGATTTATGCTAGAAGTTAGTGCCGGTGGAGTTGTTATTCATAATGGTGAATTTCTACTGTTGAAGAAATTTAGCAATGAATGGGTTTTGCCAAAAGGTAGACTTGAAAATAATGAAACTAAAGAGCTTGCCGCTATTAGAGAAGTTCAGGAAGAGTCAGGAATACATGCTGAAATTGTAAAGTATTTAGGATTTGTAAAATATGATTATCAACATAATGATGGCGAAAAAGTGAAAAAAACAGTTCATTATTTTTATATGGAGCCCGAAGATTTGAATTTAATTCCACAAAGAGAAGAAGGTTTTGTAGAAGCAATATTTTTACCATATGATAAGGCTGTGAAATTAGTAAAGCATGATGCTGAAAGGAATATGTTAAAGAGTGCAAACTATTTTTATGAAAAGAGAAAAAGAAAATAATGGCATTTTCAACAGAGTTAAAAAATGAACTTTCAAGAAGAGAAATAGTAGAAAAAGATTCTGCTATTTCTGAGCTTTCTGCATTTATAAGAACTAATGGAACTATAGTTTTCAGTAATTTCGCTTTTATAATCAGATTTGAAACTACAAATAATTCGATTATAAGAAGAATTTTTAAACTTTTTAAATTTCTATACTCTTATGACGGGAAAATAATAGTTTCAAAGATTTCAAATTTAAGAAAAAATAATGTATATAAAATTGTAATAGAAGATGAAGAAATTTCAAAAAAATTTTTAGAGGATACCTTCTTTTCGGATTTGGACAGTCTTTTTCCGAAAGATAATCTTTATGAAGATTCAGCTAAAAGTAGAAATTTCATTAAAAATTTTTTATGTGGAATTTTTTTAGGTGCCGGGTCAATAGCAAATCCTGACAGGAGTTACCACTTAGAATTTACGTTGAATTCCAATGAATTGGCAAAACTTGTAATAAAATATTTGAAGCTATTTGGAATAAAAGCCAAAAGTTTAGAAAAAAAAGGACAATACATCGTCTATGTAAAAGATAGTACAATGATTTCCGACTTCCTTTCATTAATTGGAACGGTAAATAGTTTATTTAAGTTTGAAGAAACGAAGATGATAAAGGAAATAAAGAATAATACCAATAGACTTACAAATTGTGAAACTGCAAATCTGGATAAGACTTTAAATACTTCTTTTATACAAATAGATGCAATAAATAAAGTTTATAAAAGATATGGTAAAAAAAATATAGATAAAAATTTACTTGAACTTTGCGAATTGAGATTAAAAAATCCTAGCTATTCATTAAAAGAATTGGCAGAGATTTTAAAAATCAGCAAATCAGGAGTAAATCATAGATTCAAAAAAATAATTGATATGGCGAATAAAATTTAATTTTGTTCGCTTTTTTTATTATAAGCAAAAATGACTTTACATTTTGTAAAGTCATTTTTTAGTAAAATAAAGGAAAAATACTTGACATCCCATATATATATATATATAATGGTTACGTTATTATTTGTTTAGGAGGATTATTTAATAATGAAATTATTAAAAAAACTATCCGCAGTAGCAGTAGTTGTAATTTTAGTTATAGGTGCTTCTTATTTTTTATTTAAAACAGATAATGGGAAACCTAAAATAACTAATGAAACTATTGGAGTGCAGGTTAAAGAATTAAAAGAATTGGCTACTATACAGTATAAGTACAAAGAAATTGCCAGTAGAGAAGATTGGAATACTTTATTCAATATCAAGTTACCATTTACAAAGTCAAGTTTTATAGTAAGTTATACGGGAATTTTAAAATTAGGAATTGACTTATCCGAAACAAAGGTTGATGTTGATGAAAATAGTAAAACTATAAAGGTCACATTACCTGAATCAAAAGTATTATCAAATGAGTTGGATTTAAAATCTTTAAAAGTTTATGATGAGAAAAATTCTATTTTTAATCCAGTTAAAGTTAAAGAATATTCTGAATTTACTCAAAGCGGTAAGGAAAATGCGGAAAAAGATGCAAGAGAAAGTGGAGTTTTTGAACAGTCAAAAGAAGTTGCAAAGAAAATCATTACAGATCTTCTAAATACAACAAAAGAAATAAAAGAAAATTATAAGATAGTATTTGAATAAAATATAAGACTTTACATCTCGTAAAGTCTTTTTTTAAGTAAATTGAACTGTAACTTTGCTATTTGCATTTTTAAAATCGTCAAATGAAAAAGAATTTATATTTTCCAAATTTGTATATTTTAGATAATATTTTAAAGTTTTTGCATTTGATACGGAATAATAAAGCGTTATATTTTGTGATTCTTCTGAAAGATTTTCTAAGTCTTCTTTACTAATCGTAAATTTTTTTAAAGAATTAAATAAAATATTTTCGTTATCTTCTGAAAAATTATTTGTTTTAAAATTTTCTAACTCTATGTATGCTCTTATAAATCTTTTTGTGGGTGTGTGTATATTTCCCTTTAATTCTCTTTTTTCTAAATATTTTTCTAAATTTCTTATATGTTTTGTAAAGCTAGGACTGTTAGTCATTATATTATATTTATTTTCATAAACTTTTAAATATCCATCTTCAATTTCTATAATTAAACTTTTATTGTTTTTGTCTGTAAACATATAATGATAATGTCTTGAATAGTTGTTTTCATCAACAAGGGATTTTTCTATTACATATATTTTTGGAGCAAGTTTTTTTATGTCTTCAAGCGTTTCACAATTTGTCAAAAATACATTTAAAATCTTTGTAGATGTTAAATTAATTTTTGATTCCACAGGTGCTTTTTTGAAATGAATAGCATTTCTAAAGGAGTTGGTACAACCTAATAGACCTTTTTCATTTATTCCATCAACTAAGTGGTCATAATTTCTAAAAGTTGCTCCCATAATTTTGTATTTTGTATATAATTTATTTCCAAAGACATCCTCTTCATAGTTAAAATTCTTTGGAAAGTACTTAAATTCATATCTATGATAATCTCTTAAATCCATAGTTCTTCCCAGTAGCGTTTCTCCGTTTCTAAGAATGGAAAAAGTTGTACACATAAAATCACCTCTTAAAGTATTATAACAAAAAAACTTTATAAATCCAAATAAATTTGCCTTTTTTCTTAAATTAGATTAAAATATAAGTAGATATTTTATGAGGTGATATGTTGAAAGAAATTAGACTTTTTTGGAAGGTTTTAAAAAATAATAGATTGACTTATTTTCTTTCTATGATTTCTACAATTTTTATACAAATTTTTTCAGGACTTACACCTATCGTAATTATGATTACTGTAGATTCAATAATTGGAAATAAAGAGTATAAATATGATATTTTAAAGAAGGCCGTTAATCTTGTAGGCGGTAGAGATTATCTTAGAGAGAATATATACATATTAGCTTTTGTGATTGTTATTTTAACAGGTATTAGTTGTATTTTTATTTTTTTGAGAAATTATTATTCTAATGTTGCTTGTGAAAACTTAATTTTTAATTTAAAAGAAAAAATGTATAATAAGTTTTTAAATTTAGATATGAGATGTTTGAATGATTATTCTACAGGGGATTTAATTCAAAGAAGTTCTTCTGATATTGAAACTGTAAGAAAACTTTTTGCGGCTCAACTTGTTAATGCTTTTGGTTCTATTGCAACAATTGTTTTGGTAATAGTTGTTATGTCTTTAATAAATTTAAAACTTGCTACAATAAGTATAACTCTTTGTATTGTAATTGCCATTTTGTCATCTGTTTTTTATAAAAAAATTGGCGAAATTTTTAAAAAGACGGATGAAGCTGAAAGTGATTTAATGGTTTTTATAAAAGAGGCTCTATTTAATATAAGAGTTATAAAGGCTTTTAATAGAGAAGATTACATTTTAAATCTATTCAGAGAAAAAAATGAAGAATTTAATATAACTCAAAACAATTTTATGAAGACTTTTGCAAGATTTAGGGCTGTAAATGACTTTTTAACTTTCTTACAACTTGCAATTATTTTAGTAGTTGGAGGATATGAAACCATTACAGGACAAATGAATTTTGGAGATTTAATTGCTTTTGTTATCTATATTAATATGATTATTTGGCCTATCAGACAAATGGGACAATTACTTAGTGATATGGCAAGGGCAAGTGTTTCAATCTCAAGAATTTACGAAGTTTTGGATTTGCCGGAAGAAGATTATGATTATGGAATAAAAAATGTTTCTTTTTCTGAAAAGATTGAATTTAAAAAAGTCAGTTTAAAAATAAATAATAATACTATTTTAGATAATATCAGTTTTGTTTTAAATTCAGGAGAAAGCCTAGGAATTATCGGATCTACCGGTAGTGGAAAAAGTATGATAGTTTATCTATTACTTGGATTTTTTGAAGCAACAAGTGGAGAAATTTTAATTGACGGTATAAATATAAAAGAAATAAATAAAAGATATATTAGAGAAAAAATTTCTGCGATTATGCAAGATAGTGAACTTTTTAATATGTCAATTTTGGACAATATAAAAATTGTAAATGATGATATTGATGAAAGTTCCGTTTATAATGCAACTGAGATTTCATCAATACATAATGAAATTATGGATTTTTCTTCTAAATATAGAACAACAGTAGTAGATAATGGTGTAAATCTTTCCGGCGGACAAAAGCAAAGAATTTCTATTGCCAGAGGTTTGTTAAAACCTTTTGAAGTATTGATTTTAGATGATAGCCTAAGTGCTGTTGATATGAATACAGATTTAAAGATAAATAATGCACTGAAATCTATGGATAGAAAATTTACTTCTATTATTATTTCTCATAGAATTTCAACTATAGCTAATTGTGATAATATAATTGTTATGGATGATGGGAAAATAGTTGAAAGTGGAAAACACAATGAGTTGATTAAGAAAAATGGAATGTATAGCAAAATAAATGAAATTCAAAGTAAGGAATATGATGTAAACAATGAATAAAAAGAAAATTGTAGATATAAATGTTTTTAAAGATTTAATAAAATTTTATAAAATAGAATACAAAAAACTTTATATGCTGATGTTTGTAGTTGTAATTTCAGGAATTTTGCAAGCTGTTGTCCCTCTATCTATAAAATTATTAACGGATGATTTTATAACAAAGCAAAATTTAAAGGGATTTATTATTGCGGGAATTGGATTTTTCTCGCTCGTAATAGTATCAACTCTTGCAATTTACAGTTTTTATGTTTTTGGAGGGAAGCTTGAATATCAAGTTTCAAAGGAAATAAGAAAGTCGGTTTTTGAGAGAATTGAGAAATTTTCTCTGACAAATATAAAGAAGTATGAAACAGGAGAACTAATTTCCAGATTAACTTCGGATGTTCAAAAACTTAGTGAAGTTTTCAGCTGGGGAGTTATAGATGCCTGTCATAGCATAATTGTTTTGTTAATTTCTATTTCTATTATGTTATATCTAAGTTATACATTGACTCTGATGTTGTTTTTGATATTACCTGCAATTTATATTGTAACTGTAATCTTTCAAAAAAATATTTTGAAATTTCAAAGAAAAGTAAGAGATTATAATTCAAAAATTATAAGAAGTTATACAGAATCATTAAGTTATATAAAGACTATCAAAGCACTTGGAATTGAAGATAAAAAGAAAAAAGAGTTTAAGGCTTACAATGAAAAATATAGAAAATATAATTTGCTGTCAATACTTATTTCAGCTATTTTTGTACCTACAGTTATGTTTGTCGCAAGTATTGGGGTCGGTTTTGCATTTAATTTTTCATCAATTTCAGTTATGAGAAATGTTATGACTTATGGAGCTTTTTTGAGCTTTTTAACTTATAGTTTTCAAATTTTTGAACCTTTTAAAATGTTGGCACAAATTTTTACTGATTTAAAATCTGCACAAGCATCTGCTGAAAGAGTTTTTCAAATTTTATATGAAGAAGACGAAATTCTTGAAGAAAAGGAAAGTGATTTGGATTTTGAAGGGAATATAAAATTTGAAAATGTAAGTTTTCATTATTTTGATGATGATAAATTAATTTTAAAAGATTTTAATTTTGAAATAAAAAACGGAGAAAGTGTTGCGTTTATAGGTAGTACAGGTAGTGGAAAATCTACAATAGTTAATCTCATTTGTAAATTTTACAATCCTACTTCAGGAGGCATTTATCTTGATGGGATAAATTATAGAAATATTGATAAAACTTGTTTGTATAATAATCTGGGATATGTATTACAACAGCCACAACTTTTCTCTATTTCTATAAAGGAAAATATAAAATTTGGAAATGAAAATGCAACGGATGAAGAAATTTTAAAAGTTTGTAATTTACTTGGCATTGATGAATTTATTTCTAAGTTGCCAAATGGGATAGATACTGTTATTGGAGAAACGGGGTATAATATATCAGGAGGACAAAAACAATTAATATCTTTTGCAAGAGCATTGATAAAGAATCCAAAATTATTGGTATTGGATGAGGCAACTTCTTCAATAGATACTGAAACTGAAAAAATAATTCAAAATAAAATGAAAGATATTTTAAAGGGAAAGACATCTATTATTGTTGCACATAGATTATCAACGATTAAGCATTGTGATAAAATTGTTTTAATTGAAAATGGAAATATTCTTGAACAAGGAACACATTTAGAATTATTAGATAAAAAAGGAATTTACTATAAAATGTATATTTCTGAAGAACTGAAAATATAGGAGGATGTTATTATGAGTGATAGTTGTAGTTCAGGAGGATGCTCAGGATGCCCTAGTGCATCAAGCTGTGGAGTATCAGAAGAGTTTGAAAGTTTATTAGTTGATCAAAATCAATTTAGTGATATAAAAAAAGTTATTGGTGTTATAAGTGGTAAAGGAGGAGTTGGAAAATCTTTAATAACTTCTATGCTTGCTACAGGAATGATGAAGAGAGGTAAGGAAGTTGGTATTTTAGATGCTGATGTTACTGGCCCATCAATACCTAAATCATTTGGAATAGATAGCAAGGCAAAGATAGATGAAAGAGGAATTATTCCGTGTAGAACTGAAAACGGAATAAAAATAATGAGTATAAATTTATTGCTTGAAAAAGAAACGGATCCGGTTATTTGGAGAGGACCTGTTATAGGTGGAGTTATAAAACAATTTTGGACAGATGTAGTTTGGGAAAATGTGGATTATATGTTTGTAGATATGCCACCGGGAACAGGTGATGTTCCACTAACAGTTTTTCAATCATTACCTGTAGATGGAATTATAATTGTAACATCACCGCAAGATTTGGTTTCTATGATTGTTGAAAAAGCAGTTAAGATGGCAAGAATGATGAATATTCCAATTATCGGAATAGTTGAAAATATGAGTTATTTTAAATGTCCTTGCTGTAATGAAGAAGTAAATATATTTGGTGAAAGTGACTTACCTTACATATCAAGAAAATTTGGACTTACAAATGTTGCAAAAATTCCTCTCGATAAAAAAATACCTGAAATGGTTGATGAAGGTGAAGCAGAAAAACTAGATACTGATTGCTTAACAGATATACTAGATGCGATAGAAAAATTATAGAGAGAACGCGTTCAAAACGAACGTGTTTTTTTACGTGGTAAAATAAGATTTTTTATAGACTTAAAGGGCTTACGATTTCTAAAATTGAAATTAAGTATTTTTTGTTGTATAATTATTGTAAAATATGGATTAAATAAGAGGTTTTTATGGAGCATTTTAAATTAAATTTGGAAAGTGATTTTAAATTTGATGACATTGTTGTAGCTCTAGGAAATTTTGATGGCTTTCATAGAGGACATCAAAAATTGATTTTGGAATTAAATAATGTAAAATTAGATAAAGGTTATAAGAGTGCAGTTTTTCTTTTTGAAAATCATACAAAAGATTTGATTTTTCATCAAAATACAAGTAGGATGATGTCTTTTGAGGATAAATTAAAAAAACTTGAGGATTTTAAAATAGATTATGTTTTTAGTATTGAATTTTCTGAAAAAATTAAAAATTTTTCTCCAAAAGAATTTTTAGATTTTTTAACTATTAATCTAAATATAAAACATATTGTGGTTGGAAAAGATTATAGATTTTCAAAAAATCGTGAAGGGAATACAGATTTTATAAAGTCATATATGAAAGAAAAGGGTTTATCTTGTACCATTGTTGATAAATTAAGCTATAATAATATTGAAATTAGTAGTACTAAAATTATTGAATACATAAAATCAGGAAAAATTGAATTGGCAAATGATTTGTTGGGATATAATTTTTCAATTAAGGGAAAAGTAACTCAGGGCTTTCAAAGAGGTAGAAATCTCGGTTATCCTACAGCAAATTTGGAGATTTCTTTTAATTATGTTATAGTAAAAGAGGGAGTTTATTTTACCAAAACAATAGTAGATGGTAAGGAATATTTCAGTTTTTCAAGCATTGGGCATAATCCAACTTTTGATAATAAAAAATCCACAATAGAATCTCATATATTTGATTTTCATGAAGATATTTACAGAAAAGATATTGAGCTTTGCTTTTTAAAAAGACTTAGGGATAATATAAAGTTTAATTCTGTTGAGGAACTGATAGAACAATTAAAAAAAGACGAAATTAGATGTAGAGAATTAATTAAGAATATAAAATAGGAGATAAATATGAAACAAATTTTAGTTACCGGAGGGGCAGGATATATTGGCTCTCATACTTGTATAGAACTTTTAAATGAAGGATATGAAGTTGTAATAATTGATAATTTTTACAACTCCAGCAAAAAAGTTTTAAAGATAATTGAAGAACTTAGTGGTAAAAAATTCAAATTTTACAAAGGCGATGTTAGAGATAAAGAAATACTTAGGAAGATTTTTTCAGAAAATGATATTTATGGTGTAATCCATTTTGCAGGGCTTAAAGCTGTTGGCGAATCAGTTGAAAAACCTATAGAATATTATGATAATAATATTAACGGAAGCATAAAACTTATAGAAGTTATGAGAGAATTTAATGTAAAAAATTTAATTTTCAGCTCTTCTGCTACTGTTTATGGAAAGCCGAAGTCAGTTCCTATAAAAGAAGATTTTTCACTTTCTGTAACAAACCCTTATGGAAGAACCAAATTGTTTTTAGAAGAAATTTTTACAGATTTATATATTTCCGATAATGAGTGGAATATTGTTCTTCTTAGATATTTTAACCCGATTGGAGCTCATAAGAGTGGTAGAATAGGTGAAAACCCTAATGGAATTCCTAATAATTTAATACCATATATAACTCAAGTTGCAGTTGGTAAATTGGACTATGTTAGAGTTTTTGGAGATGACTATGAAACAAAAGACGGAACAGGTGTAAGAGATTATATTCATGTTTTGGATTTAGCTTTAGGTCATATAAAGGCAATTAAAAAATTTGAAGACAGTAAGGCTGTTAGAATTTATAATCTTGGAACAGGCGAAGGTTATAGTGTTTTTGATATGATTAAAAATTTTGAAGAAGTTACAGGTAAAAAGATAAAATATGTAGTTACTCCAAGAAGAAGTGGAGATATTGCAGAATGTTATGCTGATTCTACTAAGGCAAAGGAAGAACTTGGTTGGGAAGCTAAATATGGAATAAGAGAAATGTGTGAAGACAGTTGGAGATGGCAATTAAATAATCCAAATGGATATGAGGATTAAAGAGGTTTAAAAAATGGACACGAAGAGTATTTACTACGAAAATAATATAGTTAAGGCAATATTACATTTTGCAATACCGGGAATTTTAAGTATTCTTATTGCAGAATTATATAATATGGTTGATACATTTTTCGTTGGTAGATATGTAGGAGCCGATTCAATCGGAGCTTTAAGTGTAGTTTTTCCGCTCCAAAGACTTGTTATTGCAATTTCTGTTTGTCTTGGTATAGGAGTTTCAAATTTGATTTCCAGAAGACTTGGAGAAAAAAGAAATAAAGATATAACAAAATATACAACAGCTGTAAATGGACTAACTTTACTTATAATATTTGTAGTTACAATTATATCAATTCTATTTGTTGAGGATATTTGCATGTTTTTAGGAGCTAGAAACGATATTCTAACTTATTCTATAAGGTATCTTAGAATAGTTATGTTTGGTAGTATATTTTTAGCTTTTACAACGGTTTTCGGTTATATGAACATAGCTTACGGAAATATGAAAGTTATGTTAATTGCTTCAAGTATAGGAGCTTTAATAAATATAATTGTCGATTATATTTTGATTAAAAACTTTAATATGGCTGTTGAAGGAGCTGCGATTGCTACTATTTCGAGCCAATTTGTATCTTTTTTATTTTCACTTATTTTTGTAAAAAAATTACAGAAAGAAAATAATTTTTCTTTAATTCCAAGACTTGACTCTAAAATTTCATTTAATATTTTAGCAATAGGTTTTTCTTCGTTCATAATAGAATTTTCAGATGCTATTTTAATTAGTGTCCTTAATCATTTACTTTTACCCGTTGGTGGTAATGATGCAATTATTTTGGTAGGAGTAATTACAAAAGTTTCTATGTTTATGTTTGTTGCAATGATAGGGGTAAGTAGTTCAATTCAACCACTCATCTCTTATAATTATGGAGCAAAAAATTTTGTTAAAATCAAGAAAATTTTAAAAACAGGATTTGCTTTTGTGTTTTCATTATCCACTCTTATATGGATATTTATGAATTATAAGGTTAAACTTATTATTGGTCTGTTTTTAAAAGACGAAAGACTTTTACAAATGGCAACTGATAGTTTTAAATATGTTATTTTAGTTTTTCCTATTTTAAGTTTTTATTACATTTGTATATACTTTTTCCAATCAGTAGGCAAGGAAAAATATAATTTTTTCTTATCAATTTATAGAGAAACACTTTTATATATTCCGATAGTTATAATTATGGTAGGAAGATTTGGAGTTTTAGGAGCGTGGATTAGTTATCCGATAGTTGATTTTATTTCTGCAGTAACAGGACTAATCTTGCTTTTAAAAACTGTTAAAAAGATTAGTACTTTTTAGGAGGTCGTTATGGATTTAGGTAAAATTAGAGAAGATTTAGAAATTTGTATGGATGAACTTATCGAAAAAGCTAAATTTGAAGAGGGAGACATCTTTGTTTTAGGTTGTAGTACAAGTGAAGTAAAAGGAAAAAATATAGGAAAAGATACTGATATTGAAGTAGGAAAGCTAATAATTGAAACTATAAAAGAAAAATTAGATAAAATTAAAGTAAATTTTGCAGTTCAATGTTGTGAACATTTGAATAGAGCTTTGGTTATAGAAAAGGAAGTTGCAGTTAAAAATAATTTTGAAATAGTAAGTGTAGTACCACAAAAAAATGCGGGTGGTGGAGTTGCTACTTCTGCATATAAATTATTTAAAAATCCTGTGGTTGTTGAAAAAATAGTTGCAAAAGCAGGGCTTGACATTGGGGATACATCTATCGGAATGCATGTTAAATTTGTTCAAGTTCCCGTTAGATTATCAATAAAAGAAATAGGAAATGCGCATTTAACTGTATTAACTTCAAGACCAAAATTGATTGGAGGAAGTAGAGCAGTTTATCAATAATTAATTGGAGAATATATGTTTGAATTTTTAAAAGATATAAAAGTACTGGAAAATGTAGAAAGTGTTGAGAAAATAGATAAAGGATATTCTAAAGATGAAAAGTTTAAGATAAAGTTAAAAAATAAAGATGAGTATTTGCTTTTAAGATTATCTGATATTTCCCTTTATGAACAGAAAAAGGAAGAATATGAAGTTATTTCAAAATTTTCTAAAATAGGCTTTGAAATGTCAAAGCCTATTAGTTTTGGAATATGTAATGATGAAAAGAATATGTATATACTCTTATCTTGGATTGACGGAGTTGATTTAAGTGATGCACTTCCAAAACTTTCAAAAGAAGAACAATATTTACTTGGAAGAAAAGCAGGGAAAATTCTAAAAGCTATCCACAGTTTAAAAGTTGAGGACAAAAAATTTGAAGACAGGCTTAAAATAAAATTGTTGGATAAAATAGAAAAATATGAGTCATCTGATGTGAGAGTTGAAAATGACGATAAATTTATTGAATATGTTAAAAGAAATGTAGATAAAGTTTGTAGAAATTATTCTTATTTACATGGAGACTTTCATCCTTCAAATTTAATTCTAATGGAAAATAATGAGATAGGGGTTATAGATTTTAATCGTTGGGAAATATCCAACTCTTATGAGGAATTTTATAAATTGGAAAGTTTCGGGATAGAGTTTAGTATTCCATACTGTGTCGGACAGATTGACTCATATTTTGAAGATGATGTTCCGAATGAATTTTGGGAAATTCAAGCAATTTTCGTCGCTTGTTATACCTTGTATTCAATTAAATGGGCTGAAAAATTTGGAGAAAAAGAAATTCTTGGAATGAAGAGAAGATTTTATAAGACTTTTGAAAATTATGAGAATTTTAAAACAATTATACCTAAATGGTATTCTTATTATAAAAATAATAAAGGCTATTCGCTTTAAAACGAATAGCCTTTTTCTCTATTTAGAATAGTTTGGAGCTTCTTTAATTATTTGAACATCATGTGGGTGAGATTCAATAAGTCCAGCACCTGTCATTTTAACAAATTGTGCAGTATCTCTTAAAGTTTGTAAGTCTTTAGCACCTGTATATCCCATGCCGGCTCTAATTCCACCAACAATTTGGTAAATTGCATCTGCTAAAGTTCCCTTATAAGGAATTCTTCCTTCAATGCCTTCCGGAACAAGTTTTTTACCTTCTTCTTGGAAGTATCTATCTTTTGATCCTTTTTCCATTGCGGCAAGAGAACCCATACCTCTATAAGTTTTAAATCTTCTTCCTTGGTAAATTTCAAATTCTCCCGGAGATTCATCAGTTCCTGCAAGCATTGAACCTAACATTACAACATTTCCACCTGCAGCAAGAGCTTTAACAACATCTCCTGAATATTTTAATCCACCGTCTGCAATAATTGTTTTTCCTATTTCTCTTGCAACAGTAGCACAATCATAAACTGCAGTAATTTGTGGAACCCCTACACCTGCAACAACTCTTGTTGTACAGATTGATCCAGGGCCTACACCAACTTTAACTACATCAGCACCTGCTTCGAAAAGTGTTCTAGTTGCTTCTGCTGTTACAACATTTCCTGCAATAATATCAAGGTCTGGATATTTTTCTCTAATTTCTTTAACTTTTTTAACAACTCCCATAGAATGACCGTGAGCAGTATCTATAACTAAAGCATCAACACCAGCATTTACAAGAGCTTCTACTCTTTCAAAAGTATCAGCACCAGTTCCAACTGAAGCTGCTACAAGAAGTCTTCCTTGTGCATCTTTTGCAGAATTTGGATATTTAACAACTTTTTCTATATCTTTAATAGTTATTAAACCTGTTAAAATTCCTTTTTCATTTACAAGGGGTAATTTTTCTATTTTATGATTTCTTAAAATTTTTGTAGCATCATCTAAAGTAGTATTAGAAGGAGCTGTTACTAAATTTTCTTTTGTCATTACAGAATCAATTTTAACTGAATAATCTTCTAAAAATCTTAAATCTCTATTAGTCAAAATTCCAACTAATTTTTTTTCTTCCATTGAATTTACAATAGGAACGCCGGAAATTCTATATTTTCTCATCAAATCTTCAGCTTCTTGAACTTTATGCTCCGGAGTTAAGAAAAATGGATCATTAATAACTCCGCTTTCTGAACGTTTAACTTTTCTAACTTCTTCAGCTTGAAGTTCTATGGGCATATTTTTATGTATTACGCCAAGTCCGCCTTCTCTTGCCATTGCAATGGCCATCTTATGTTCTGTTACAGTATCCATCGCAGCAGAAATAATAGGGATATTTAGTTTGATTTTCTTTGTAAGTTGTGATGATAAATTTACATCCTTTGGTAAAACTTCACTCTTTGCTGGAATTAAAAGTACATCATCAAATGTTAAGCCTTCTTTTTGGAATTTTGTTTCCCACATAATATTTTCTCCTCCTAAATTAAATTATTTGTTTTAAACATATTTTTAAGATTTTTAATCACGATTAAAATTTATCAAAAAATATATTAACATATATTATACAACAATTTATAAAAAAATCAATTAAAAAAATTAAAAATTATGTAGAAACAAAAGTTTTCCTACAAAAATCGACTAAAAATTTTATATTTTATTGTTTTTTATGTAAAATATAAAATATTTTTATAAGTATAGTAGATTTTAAAAATTTAAAAATGTGCAGTGCAAATTTATGTTAATAATTCATACTATTTTTTTCTCTGCTATATTTTATTTGATGTGAAATATAGTGAAAAAATACTTTTAAATATATATATTTAACAATTTTTAAAAAAATTTTGAATAAATTTCAAAAAAATATAAAAAAATTAATGAAAGGTATTGAAATTTTTTTAAAACTACACTATAATTTAAGTATACTATAATATTATAGTGGAGTCCAATATATCAGTACATAGTTGGATGTGTTTGTTATAGTAAAAATTTTAGGAGGTATATTAGAATGAGAGTAGAAAAAGGATTACTTTATACTAAAGATCATGATTGGGTAAAAGTTGAAGGAAATGTAGTAACAGTTGGACTAGCTGATTATGCACAAGATCACTTAGGAGATATTGTTTATGTTGAACTTCCAGAAGTTGATGATGAAGTTGAAGCAGGTGATTCTTTAGCATCTGTAGAATCTGTAAAAGCTGCAAGTGATATTAATGCTCCTGTTTCAGGAAAAGTTATTGAAGTTAATGAACTATTAGATGATGAACCTGGTGAAATTAATAAAGATTGTTATGCTGCATGGGTTTGCAAAATTGAAATGTCTAATCCGGCTGAATTAGAAGAATTAACTAATGACGCTGATTATGAAGCATCATTATAATAATTTCTTAAAATTATTTTTTAATAAATGCCACTTGCGTGGCATTTATTTTTTTGATAAGGAGGTTGTATGGTAGATAATTCCAGAAATAAAAATTTCAAATTAGGTATTATTTTTATGATTATTTCCACACTTGGTTTTAGTTTTATGCAAATTTTTGTAAAATTGACATCAGGTAAATTTACACTTATGCAACAGGTTTTTATGAGAAATTTTGTAATGCTAATTATTTGTGCTGTGTATATCTTGATAAGAGGAAGTAGTTTTTTAGGAGAAAAAAGAAATAGAAAATTGCTTCTTATGAGATCTGCTTTTGGATATATGGGAGTGATTTTCAATTTTTATGCTATAAATCATATGATTGTTGCAGATGCAGGAATATTACAAAGAACTAGTCCTATTTTTGTAGTCTTAATTGCTTGTTTTTTATTTAAAGAAAAATTTACACTGGAAAGATTTTTAACTTTAACATTTTCTTTTATAGGTGCAATTTTTGTAGTAAGGCCACAATTTAATTCCAGATTATTTCCTGCAATGGTTGCGATGAGTTCTGCACTTAGTGCATCTATAGCCTATATGTGTGTATCAAAAATAGGAAAAGCAGAAAAAACTGAAACTATAATTTTTATATTCTCTTTGTTTTCAACTATTTGTAGCTTTCCATTTATATTTAAGAATTTAAATATTCCCGATTTGAAAATTTTTATATACTTAATTTTAATAGGTGTTGCGTCCGCTGTTGGACAATTTGGGTTGACGATTAGTTATCAATATGCAAATGCCTCTGAGGTAAGTATATTTAATTATTTAGGAATAGTATTTGTTGTCATTTTAGGAAAAGTAATACTTGATGAGTCAGTAAGTATATACAGTTTAATAGGAATTGTACTTATTTTTTCTATGTCATTGATGTCATATATAATAAATTCTCGAAAGAATAAAGAGAAAAAACTGTAAAAAATAATAAATATTACATTTTTTTAATATTTTTAAGTTTTTTTTTCGAAAAATACCATATTTTTTGTAACTATTCTGTAACCTTTGAAAAATAGAGAATTATAAAATAATAAAAATTACAAAAAAGTTATAAACACTAACTTCAAGTTAAGAATATTGTTAAATTTACCAATAATTTTAAGAAATTTTTTGAAAAATATTGAAATTTATTGACGATTTTATATAAAATCATTATAATTCTATTATCTGGTTAAAGTTTCTTAACCTGATTAATTTAATTAAGGAGTGATTATTTGAAAAGAGCAATATTTAGAAGTGTTTTAGCATGTTTGTGTGTTTATGCTACATTTTCTGGATTTTCATCTAAGTCACTTGCAAATGAAAAGGTAAAGGGATTTGTAATCTCATCAGAGTCCGAAACCAAAACTATTGAAAAGGTAAATAGCAGAATTTTAGATAACACTAATGGTAGTGCATCTAAGATTTCTTATGTAGTTAATATAGAGGATAAAATTAGCTTCAGTTTGGCAGGTTTACTTTCATTAGATAAAGGTGGAGTTGTTATTCCGGTTAAGGGTAGCAATATTGATGAAGTTTCGAAATCTGTTTTAAAAAATAGTGAGCAAGTGTATGTTGTTGGAGATAAAAGTTCAATTTCAGATGATATTTTGAATGATTTAGGTGTTAAATTTCAAAGAATAGGTTCCGATAAATCTGAAGACACAAATTATCATGTAAATAAGTTTTTGGATAATCGTGATTTATTGGTTGTTGATTTAAAAAATGATTCTGATATTTTAGGTGCTGTTCATTATGCACGAATTTATAATATGAATTTGTATATTTTTGATTCAACTAAGGAAATTAATGAAAAAATAATTTCAGAAGTAAAAAATGAAAAAAATATATACTTCTATGATGGTGTAAATTCTTTATCAGATAAAACAAAGGCTAAAATATATGATTTATCTGGAAAGGATAAAAAAGATATAAAGAGTTATTCTTTAGATGGAAAAGACTTATTCAAGATATTCAAGGATAGATTTTCATTAAGAAAAAGTGATAATGTTGTTTTATCAGAAAATAAAAATTTAACAGATATGTTGAGTTCTTATATTTTTGCTGATAAGAGTGAATATAATTATTTGTTAATGGATTCAAAGTCTATGAATTTAGACGTCGAAAAACTTGTTAATGAGTCCGGTGCAAAAAATTTACATTATGTATCAACTGATGAGTTGGGGAAATATATAAATTTTAGATCTTTATTATCATCAATAAATAAAGAAGAAGCTACAGGATTTGAAGTTAATGGAGATAAGGGTGAGATAACTCTATCAAATTCAAATACTGATAAAAAAGATGAAAATACAGTTTCAGAACAAGTTACAGTAAAATCTAATGAAAAATTAGTTGACGGTAAGGTTGTTCCGAAAGAAGAAAAAAAAGCATCTGAAAAAACTGATACTGAAAAATCAAGTAATGATTCATCTAACGACAAGAGTAGTGATAAAAGCTTTGATTATAGTAAAGTTTTGGTTATGAATGCTACATCATATACTAATGATCCATCAGAAAATGGCGGCTATGGTACAACTAGATTGGGAACTCCTCTTAGATATGGAGTAGTTGCAGTTGATCCTAAAGTAATTCCTTTGGGAACGAAGTTATATATTGAAGGGTATGGTTATGCTGTTGCAGAAGACACAGGTGGTGCTATAAAGGGAAATAGAATTGATCTTTGTTTTACAAGCAGAGCTCAAGCCGATAATTTTGGAAGAAGAAATGTAAAAGTTTATATTTTAAAATAATGAACTTGATTTAGAGAAGAAATTTTGTGATTTCTTCTCTTTTTTGTTTTATATATTTGTATTTTAAAAGTTTTGAAATTACTTTATTTAAAAGTTTAGTATTAGTATGAACAATGGACAATCGTTTTTAAATATGATATAATAGCTTTGCTAAAAAATTAATAGTATATGATTTTTATTATGAATATGGTAATAGGTCGGTCATAATGCTACATTTTATGTTTTTGGTAAATTTTGAAGTAAAATATAGCTTAAATTAATTTTTTGTTATTATATTATTTGGAGGAAAAATATGTTCGGTTATTCAAAGAAAGAATTGAGCTGGATTTTATATGATTGTGCAAATTCTGCTTATTCTATGGCGATTACTACTGCCTTGTTCCCGATTTATTTCGGAATGGTCGGTGGAAATGAAATGAATTTAGGATATTACAATTCATTTGCCAGTATTATTATAGCTATTTTAAGTCCGGTACTTGGAACTATAGCTGATTTTAAGGGCATGAAGAAAAAATTATTTACATTATTTTCACTTATTGCAATTTTTTCAACATTATTTTTATCATTTGCAGGAGAATTTGGCTTACCTTTATTAATGGCTTTTTTTGTTTTGGGCAGCGTAACTTTTGCAGGATCTAATATTTTTTATGATGCATTTTTAGTTGATGTGACTAATGATGAGAGGATGGATAAAATTAGTACAGCAGGATTTGCGTACGGATACATAGCCAGTGTTATACCATTTATGTTTTGTTTGGGAGCTGTTTTGATTTTCGGGATGAAAAATCCGTTAGGTTATCAAATAGGTTTTGTTATAACATCCGTTTGGTGGTTGACACTTACAATTCCAATGTATAAAAATATTGATCAAATATATGGAGTAGAACCTGTTCCTAATCCTGTTAGAGAAAGTTTTAGTACTGTTTTTCATACTTTAAAAAATATTGAGAAAAATAAGGTTGTAGTTATATTTTTATGTTCTTATTTTCTATACATTGACGGAGTAGATACTATCATAAAGATGGTTATACCTTATGCTACATCTGTTTTAGATGCAGATAAGTTTAATACACTTGTACTTTTAGGAATTTTGATTTATGTTCAAATAGTGGCATTTCCTTTTGCTATTATTTATGGAAGATTGGCCAGTAAGTTTGGAACTAGAACTATGATTAAAGTAGGAATTATAACTTATATGGTTTCAGTAATATTTGCATATTTTATGAGCAACTTAGTTCATGTTTTCGTATTATCAACATTTATAGCATCTGCTCAAGGTGGAATTCAAGCGTTGAGTAGAAGTTATTATGCAAAAATTATTCCAAAAGAAAATGCAAATGAATTCTTCGGTTTCTATAATATTTTTGGTAAGTTTGCTGCTATAATCGGACCTTTTATTATGAGTTTGATAACTACAATAACACATAATCCAAGATATTCAATTCTTGGCATAATTCCACTATTTGTTGTAGGTTATTTAATAATGTTGCAATTACCAAAGGAAGAAAGATAATGGTTTTTAAATATGATTCAAAAAGCACTTGGAAAATGAAAAGTGAATTTAAAAAAAGTAAGTTTGATATAGATTTTGAGGCTTTAAAGAAAAAAGAATTAGAAATTTTAAAAAATTTTATTTCTTGTTGTGAAAAAATGAACTTAACTTATTATATTGCTTTTGGAACTTTGCTTGGAGCGATTAGACATAAAGGATTTATTCCATGGGATGACGATGTAGATGTTTGTATGCCAAGAGAAGATTATGATAGATTTATAAGAGAGGGTGGTAAATATTTGCCTGAAAATTATTTTATTCAGACAATGGAGTCGGATCCGAAATACGCTTTGAATTTTGCAAAACTTCGTGATAGTAATACAACTCTTTTTGAAAAACATGTAATTGACGTGGATATTAATCATGGGGTATTTATTGATATTTTTCCCTTAGATGGATACATTAAAGGTCAAAATAGAGTTTTAGATTTAAGAGTTAAGGAAAAACCTGTTTTTGAAGAGGCGGATACTAATGCTTTTTCAAATGCATTAAGTGGATTTGGCAAGAAATTTGTTTATAAATTAGGAGAAACTATTCCTAATAAATTAAAGACTGATATTTCAAAATTGTCTGTTCCAAAAGATAATCCAAAGTTTGAAGACTGTGAGTATGTTGTTTGTTTAGTTGATAATTTTTATATAATGCCTTTTAAAAGAGAATTATTAGGAAAAGGAGTAAAGGTTGATTTTGAAAATATAAAAGTTAATGCTCCGGAAAATTATGATGAATATTTAAGAGTTTTATATGGGGATTATATGAAATTACCCCCTGAAGATCAAAGAGAAAACCATCATAATTTTCATCTTGCAGATGTTAATAAAAGTTTCAGAGAATATCAGGAAAAAATTTAAGCTATGAGTAAAAACATAGCTTTTTTTGTTTGTTTTGTAGAATTTTTTAAAATTTTTTGATATAATAATTACAGTTTTGCACTATTTACTAATTATTTTAAATAAAAAATAGTATTATAAGTTTGTATTTTAAAATAAAGATTATTTTAAGGAGGTGTATTATGAAAGAAGTTGTTGATAAACTGGTTGAATGGCTTAGGAGTTCTGTTAAGGAAGCTAATTGTAAGGGGATAGTCTACGGTCTTAGCGGTGGAGTTGATTCAGCTGTTATTGCTGCACTTTCAAAACTAGCCTTTGATGATGAATCTTTAGCTATTATGATGCCTATAAACAGTTGTGAAGAAGATGAAAAAGACGCTAAGTTGGTTATAGATAAATTTAAACTTAATGCAATTAAAGTTGACTTATCTAAGACTTATTCTGTTTTTACAGATTCTGTTGAAAAAGGGGATAATTCAATGGCTTATGCTAATATTAAGCCAAGACTTAGAATGACTACTTTATATTATTATGCGCAATTAAAAAGATATTTAGTAGTTGGAACAAGTAACAAATCAGAATTTACTGTTGGATATTTTACAAAATATGGAGATAGTGGCTCTGATCTTATGCCTCTTGTAGATTTTACAAAGAGAGAAATTTTTGAACTTGCAAAATTTTTGAAAGTTCCGGATAAAATAATTCAAAAGCCCCCGAGTGCAGGACTTTTTGAAAATCAAACAGATGAAGACGAGATGGGATTTTCCTACGATGATTTAGAAAAGTTTATAAATGGTGAAAAATTAGATAAAAATATAGAGGAAAAAATAAAAAAAATGGTGAAAATTTCGGAGCACAAGAGAAATTTTGCAAAAGGATTTAGGAGGTAATTATGTCAGGACATAATAAATGGAGTACGATTAAACATAAAAAAGGAAAAGAAGATGCAAGAAGGGGAAAAATATTTACAAAACTTGCGCGTTATATAATTGTTGCAGTTAAAGAAGGAGGAGCGGATCCTGAATACAATCCTTCTTTAAAAACTGCAATAGAAAAAGCTAAGGCAGAAAATATGCCAAATGATAATATCGAAAGAGCATTGAAAAAAGGCGCCGGAGATGGAGATTCCAGTAATTATGAAACTATAATATATGAAGGTTATGGACCTGAAGGTATAGCAGTTGTGGTTGAATGTCTAACAGATAATAGAAATAGAACAGCTGCAGATGTAAGACATGCATTTGATAAACATGGTGGAAATTTGGGGCAAAACGGATCTGTTTTGTTTATGTTTGAAAAAAAAGGTGTAATAGTAATTTCAAGAGATCAAGCAGAGGAAGATGATTTGATGGACTTTGCTTTAGAAAATGGAGCCAGTGATTTTGAATCAGATGAAGAAGTTTATACAATTTATTCTGAAGTTTCTGACTTCATTACTTTAAGAGATGCACTACAAGAAAAAGGATATACTTTTAGTGCCTGTGAGTTGGAATATGTTCCAAATAATAATTCACAGATTTCTAATCCTGAAAATATAAAGAAAATGGTTAAGATGATAGACCAACTTGAAGATAATGACGACGTTCAAAATGTTTATCATAATTGGGAAATACCTGAAGATTTAGATATAGAATAATATGAAAAAAATATTTGCTTTTTTGATTTCTATTAGTATAATTTTATTTGTTTTATTATATTCAATAGATTTTATGGCTAAGGATATTTCTTATTATAATAATTTTCATAGAGATTATAAGATTGAAAAAGAGTCAGGACTTTCTAAAGAATGGATAGAAGGTGCAAGTAATTCACTGGTTGAATTTATTAAAAGTGGAGATAAAGAAGTTTTAAAAAATCATTTTAATAAAAAAGAAATTTCTCATATGGAAGACGTATATAAACTATTTAAACTTGATAGAATAGTTTATACATCTTTGTTTATAATTACCTTATTGGTAGTTATATATAAATTATTTAAAAATGATTTTTTGTTTTTCAGATATATAAGAAAGTATATTTTAATAGCATATATATCTGTAATTTCTTTTTTAGGAATATGTTCTTTATTTTTTTCTGAAAGTTTTGTATATTTTCATAAACTATTTTTTGATAATGATTTATGGCTTTTAGATTATGAGACAGACTTAATGATAAGAATTTTACCGGAAGAATTTTTCTTTGTTTTATTTTTAAATGTAATTGTATTATCTACAGTGTTCGTTTTTTCAATTTATATTTTTCTTAAACTTAAAGATTATGAATACAATTAGGAGGAAATATGGAAGTTAAAATTGACAGAGTTGCCTTCTCCATATTTGGAATAGATATAATGTGGTATGCTATTATAATTTGTTTTGGAATTATAGCTGGACTTTTTGTAGCGACGAAGAACTCCAAACTTAGAAATATAGAAGAGGATGAAATTTCAAACCTTTTGCTCTTTGCTTTACCTATTAGTGTAATTGGGGCAAGAATATACTATGTAATATTTGAATGGGAAAATTATAAAGGTAATTTTTTATCTATGATAAATATTAGAGAGGGTGGGCTTGCAATATATGGAGCTGTAATCGCAGCAGTTGTTGTAGTTTATTTTTTCAGTAAATATAAAAAAATTGATTTTAGAGATTTAGCTGATGTTTGTGCGCCGGGACTAATTCTTGGTCAAGCAATAGGAAGATGGGGAAATTTTATAAATCAAGAGGCTCACGGAACTGAAACTAATTTACCTTGGGCGGTTATAATAGATGGAAAAAAATATCATCCAACATTTTTATATGAATCAATTGGAAATTTTCTAATTTTTATATTTTTAATGATATATATGAGAAAATACCAAAAGAAAAAAGGTGAAATTATTCTCCTTTATGCAATTTTATATGGAATTGTAAGATTTTTTGTTGAAGGTTTGAGGACTGACAGTCTGATGTTTTTAGGATTTAGAGTTTCACAAGTTTTATCACTTGTTGGAGTTATTGTTGGAACTATACTTTTCTTTTTAAATAGAAAATATGGAAAAGACATTAATAATTAATAATTTAATACTTTTAAAAAATTTTTTAACTACATGGATTTATTCTATGTAGTTTTTTTATAAAATTTTTGTAAAAAAACAGTAAAAAGTTTTTAATTTTTTAAGATTTTTTAGTAAAATTACTCCACTTTTTTAATATTTTTTTATAATTGTTGGAATTTTAATGTTTTTTTCTAAAAAAATTTATAAAAATTTTTACAAAAAGGGTTGCAAAATATGAAAAAATAGTATAAAATATAAGTGTAATAAAAAATGTGGTTCAATATGGAGTGAAATGGAGTTAGTTTTTTAGGAGGTGATGGCATTGTTTATTGGAGATTTTCCACATACTTTAGATGATAAAGGCAGACTGATTATGCCATCAAAATTCAGAAATGAATTAGGAACTAATTTTGTAGTAACTCGTGGACTTGAAGGCTGTTTATTTGTATTTACAGAAAGAAAATGGACTGAATTTACTGAGCAACTTAATTCAAAAGGTTTCAGTAAAAAAGATGTTCGTTCAATTACCAGATTCTTTTGTAGCTGTGCAATGAATGCAGACCTGGATAAACAAGGAAGATTTTTAGTAAATAAAAATTTACGTGAATTTGCAGAAATTGAAAGAGATGTAATGATTATCGGAGTTTCAGATAGAATTGAAATTTGGTCTAAAGAAAAATGGGATGAATATAGCAAAGCAGAATATAGTGATGATAATATTATGTCTGAAAGATTTGATGGTCTTGATTTTTAAAGGATTTATTTATGGAATTTAATCATATACCGATAATGTTAAATGAAGTAATAGATAATTTGAATATTAAACCTAATGGAATTTATGTTGATTTGACTGTTGGTGGTGCAGGTCATTCAACAGAAATATTAAGAAGAATAAAAAACGGAAAACTTATTTGCGTTGATCAAGATGAAGAAGCATTGTCAGTTGCTAGAGATAGACTTTTAAAAATTTCAGATAATGTTTTGTTTTATAAAAGCAATTTTGAAAATTTTAAAGAAATATTAGATTACTTTGGAATTGATAAAGTTGATGGTGTTTTATTAGACATCGGTGTTTCTTCATATCAAATAGACAATGGTCAAAGAGGTTTTTCTTATATGATAGATGCTCCGTTGGATATGAGAATGGATAGAGATCTAAAAAAGAGTGCATTTGATGTTGTAAATTATTACAATTCTGAAGATTTGGAATATATTTTTTATAATTATGGTGAAGAAAAATGGACAAAAAGAATTGTAGAATTTATTGTTAATTATAGAAAAGAAAAGTTAATAGAAACTACCTTTGAATTGGTTGATATTATTGAAAGAGCAATTCCAAAAGCAGTTAGAGCTAAAGGAGGACATCCTGCAAAGAGAGTGTTCCAAGCTATAAGGATTGAGGTTAACAGAGAACTTGAAGTTATTAAGAAAGTTATTCCTGATATCGTAGAAAGACTAAATAAAAACGGTAGATTATGTATTATAACTTTTCATTCTTTGGAAGATAGGATTGTTAAGGATTCGTTTAAAGAATTGGCAAGAGGTTGCATTTGCCCTAAAGAATTATATGTATGTGTTTGTAATAATAAACCAAAAATAAAAATCTTAACAAAAAAGCCTTTAGTACCTTTCGAAGAAGAAATGAATAGAAATCCCAGATCAAAAAGTTCAAAATTGAGGATTTGTTCAAAAATTTAGGAGGATGGTTTATATGAGCACGGCTCAAGTAAAATATATCAATGTTTCAGGCGAGAGAATTTCAGAGAAAAACAAAAAAGCCTACGGAATTACCAGAGAATCCAGTTTATATAAAAATATTACACTTTTTATATTCACTTTTATTACATTAATTTTTAGTGTAGTAATTTTATATGGATATCTAAATATTGCTCAACAAAATAGAATAATAAATACACTAAACTCTGAAATTCGCTCGTTGGAAACTGAAAGAGATGATAATAATATGAAACTTGAGCCTTATAAATCTGTAGATAGGATTGCAAAACTTGCAAGGCTTAACTATAATATGGATTTTCCTAAGAAGGAACAAGTTAAATATTTGGATAAGATTGATTAATTTATTAAACTTAGACAAGAGGAGTTTAAATGAAAAACAAGAAATATATTATTAAAAATAAAACAGTCTCTTCTCGTTCGGCTGTTTTATTTTTTATTTTTATAATAATTTTTAGCACTATAATTGCTAAATTAGCATATTTACAGTTGTATTCAAAAAATAAATACAGTGTTGAACAATTTAAAGATTCAGTTAGCTATACACCGCTTGAAGCAAAAAGAGGTTCCATTTTTGATAGAAATGGGAATACATTGGCTAAGAGTATAAGTGTATATAATGGTTATTTTTCGACTCTTGATTATAACCGCTATAAAAAATCCAACGGAAAGATTAAAGATACAGAAACAAAAAAATTGGATAAAATTTTTGATATATTGCAGTTGAATAAAGAAGAAATTTTTGAAAAAGCTGATCAATATAATAATTTGTTAATAAAAAAAGGTATTACAGAAGAACAAAACGCTACTATAAAATCAAAAAATTCGCTTATAGTGAGTGTTAATAGTAATAAGGAAGTTTATTTTTCTGTATTGGAATATGACAAATTTAAACTTTATTCTCAAAAAGCTAAAGAGACAGAAGAAAAAAAATTAGATGAAATTTTTTCTGCCCTTGAGCTTGATAAGAAAAAAGTATTCGACAGAGCAGATAGAGGAACTAATTTTAAAATAAAAAAGAGTATAAGTCCTGAATTAGCAAAAGAAATTAAGGATATAAATTCTTCTATAATCAGTGTTGAGATTGAACAAAGCAGAAACTATTTAGATGGAACTTTGGCACCTTTTGTAGTTGGACATGCTAACGAAAACGGAGGACAAAGCGGCATTGAAAATTTTTTGAATGATACTCTTTCAGGAACAAACGGATCTAAAAGAGTTATAAGAGAAAATCTTAACAAATCTGTTGAGGACGTCATTGAAGCAAAAGATGGAAAAGATTTATATTTAACTATAGATAGTACAATACAAAAGTATGTCGCGGAATATGGGCAAAAATATTTTGAAGAAGAAAAACCCATCAAGATGAGTGTTATAGTTTCAGATGTAACAAACGGTGATATAATTGCGATGGATAGTTTTCCAAAATATGATAACAATAATCCTACAGTTCCACTTGATAACAATGCGATTAAAGAATTTGAAAATTTAGATGAAAAAGAAAAATTGAAAAAAATATTTTCAATGTGGAGAAATCCTGCTGTCAGTGATGTTTATGAACCAGGTTCTGTATTTAAACTTATAACAGCATCTTCATCTTTAGAGGAAAAGACAGATACTTTAGATTCAACTTTTTTTTGTAATGGATTTATAAGAGATATTCCGGGAGTTACACTCAGATGTTTTAATTGGCAAAATCCACACGGGAAAGAAACTTTTACCGAAGCGTTAGATAACAGTTGTAACCCTGCCTTTGTGCAAATGGTTAGACATTTGGGAAAAGAAAAATTTTATAGATATATTAATGGCTTCGGATTTGGCAATAAAACAGGGATAAATTTGCCGGGAGAATCTAACGGGAAAATTCCGAAGTCTTTATCAGATATAGGAGCAGCAGAACTTGCTACAATGAGTTATGGACATGGAATTTCTGTAACTCCTATTCAAATGATTATGGCTGCAAATGCTGTTGTTAATGGTGGGTATTTATTAGAACCGCAAATTAATGTTAAAAACGTCGAAAAAGATTCAGATAATAAAATTAAAATAAAAGAAAATGAAGCTATTGTTAAAAATCAAATTATTTCAAAAGAAACAAGTGATAAAATGAGAGTGTTAATGGAGCATGGTGTAACTGACGGAATAGTAAACAAGGTTTATTCTAATAATGTCAGAATTGGAGGAAAGTCCGGCACAACAATAAAAGCTGTAAATGGTAAATATGATGATAAAAAGACTGTTGCCTCATTGTATATTGCTTTTCCTATTGAAAATCCAAAATACAGTATTTTAATTGTGTTTGATGAACCTAAAGCAAATTCAGGTGGTACCAGTGTTTGTGCTCCTTTAGCTAAAAAACTAGCCGAAGAAATAGCTGAGTATAAACAATTGACTAAAAAAAATGATAATAACAGCATAGTTAGAAAAACAAAAGTTCCGGATGTTAGAGGACTTACATTAGAATATGCTACAGAACTTTTAAAAGGACAGTATTTAAATTACAGTATAGATAGTTCTGCTTCGCCAAAGTCTATAGTTACCAGACAAAGTGAGGATCCTGAAAAGAGTTTGGTTGAAGGAAGTACAGTTAAGCTAACCGTTTCAGATGATGAAGATACAAAGTTACGTGTTGTCGATTTTTCAAAAATGAACTATCAACAGGCTATAGACGTCGCAAATAAGATGGGATATAAATACAAAACTTCAGGTGGTAAAGGAAAATTTGTGTCTTCGAATAAAGAAATAGGAAGTTATATTTCAAAAGATGAAGAAATAGTATTGACCTTTGAAGATTAATTTAGGAGATGGAATAAATGAGAATATCAAATTTTACAATATGGAGTATTTTATTTAGCTTTTTTTTAACAATTATTATAGCAAAATATTCTATTCCATATTTAAGAAAATTTAAATTAGGTCAAAATATAAGAGATGACGGTCCTCAGAGTCATTTATCCAAAGCGGGAACACCAACAATGGGAGGAATATTTTTTGTAATTGCAATAATTCTTACGACATTTTGTTTAGGCAATTTTTCTAAAGAAGTATTTGCTGTATTAATCGGTATGTTAGGTTTTACGCTTATTGGATTTTTAGATGATTTTTTTAAACTTGTTATGAAAAGATCTTTGGGTCTTACAGAAATTCAAAAATTGATAATCCAATTTATAATAAGCATAGTTGTAATTTTATTTATAGAAAAAGTAGTAGGAACAGATTTGAGATATCAGTTAATTCCTTTTGCAAAAGGAGCAGTTAATTTTGGCTGGATTATTTATCCTATACTGATTTTTGTAATGATAGGAACTGCAAATGCAACGAATTTAACTGATGGATTGGATGGACTTTCATCTTCTGTATCAATTCCCGTATTTTTAGGACTTGGATTGATAAGTTTTTCAAGATTTCCGGGTGTTGGAGTATTCTCTTTAGCTTTTATGGCAAGTTTAATGGGCTTTGTTATGTTTAATTCATATCCTGCCAGAGTTTTTATGGGCGATACCGGATCAATGGCTTTGGGTGGAGCTATAGCAACAATATGTATATTAAATGGAATAATTTTTTACTTGCCTATTATTGGCGGGATATATGTTATGGAAGCATTATCTGTTATTATTCAAGTTGTTAGCTATAAAACAAGAAATAAGAAAAGAGTTTTTTTGATGAGTCCGATACATCATCATTATGAATTGAAAGGATATAAAGAACCGCAAATAGTTACAGCTTTTGCTGTAATTAGCGGAATGTTATCAATTATATCTGTATATTTATTTTTTAGTATTTAATTAGGAGTTAGTTTATGGAAATTGTAAATAAAAGAGTTTTGGTTATTGGATTAGGTTTATCAGGAATTTCAACCATAAAAACTCTTAGTTCTTTGGAAGCTGATGTTTATTGTTATGATGATAAAGACGAATCAGAATTACAAAATGTTTTTGAAAAACTTGAAAAATTTAATTATAAATTTATAAAAAATTACAAAGATTATTATTTTGATTTTATAGTTAAAAGTCCCGGAATTAAACCTACTAATGAAATAATCGAATATTTTTATAATAAAAAAGTTTCAATATATACGGATTTGGAATTAGCATATACTCTATTTCCAGAAAGAAAAATTATTGCAATTACAGGAACTAATGGTAAAACTACCACAACAAGTTTAGTTGGAGAAATTTTTAAAACTGCAAATATCAAATCAAAAGTGGTAGGAAATATTGGCGTAGGAATGCTATGGGAAATTTTTAATTCAGATAAAGAAACTGTAAATATTATAGAAGTTAGCAGTTTTCAATTGCATAACATTGAAAAGTTTAAACCATTTATAGCATCTATTGGCAATATAACTCCGGATCACATTGATTGGCATGGAAGTTTTGAAAATTATATAGAAGATAAATTAAAAATATTTAAAAACATGGATAAAAATGGGAATCTAATTTTAAATATTGATGATGAAATTTTGAATAAAATAAATGTAGAAAATACAAATGTAACAACAATTTCATTAAAAAATAAAAATGCAGATTTTTATTTGAGTGAAAATAATTTTTATCATAATGATAAAAGACTTTTTTCTATGAAAGATTTGAAAATTTTAGGAAGACATAACGCTCAAAATGTTTTAATTTCTTTGGCAATCTGTTATAATTATGGTATAATCATAGATACCATAATTTTTGCATGTAAAAATTTTGGTGGCGTTGAACATAGAATTGAGTTTGTTAGAGAATTAAATGGGATAAAGTTTTATAATGACTCTAAAGGAACAAATGTAGATTCAACTATAAAAGCTATTGAAGCTTTAGAAAAGCCTATTATATTAATCGTAGGTGGATATGATAAAAATGTGGATTTTAATCCGTTGTTTGAAAGTTTTAATGGTAAGGTAAAGACACTAATTTTAGTTGGAGATACAAAATATAAATTTTATGATAGTGCAAAGAAAAATGGATTTGAAAATAATATAATTGTTAATGATTATAGAGAAGTTGTAGAAAAATGCTTTGAAATTGCGGAAAATGGAGATAATGTTTTACTTTCTCCGGCATCTGCAAGCTGGGATATGTTCAAAAGTTACGAAGAAAGAGGAAATTTATTTAAAAAATTGGTAAATGAATTATAATGATTAAGTTTGATAAATACACAAAAAAAATGGTTATGGTTGTACTGTTTTTACTTCTTTTTGGAAGTATAATGGTTTTTAGTACAAGTTGGCCTTATAGCTATAGACTAAAAGGAAATGAGATAGATATAATAAAAAAACATGTAATATTTGTGTTTCTGTCTATTTTATTTATGTTTTTGGTTTCGTATGTAAATATTGTAAGATTTAAAAAATATAGCAAAAGAATTTTTATATTTGCGTTTTTTGTGGGATTTTTAGTATATTCCCCGCTTGGAATTAATATTTATAATGCAAGAAGATGGATAGGAGTAGGTGGTTTTACTTTTATGCCTTCTGATTTTATGAAGATTGCTTCTATAATGCTAATGGCATATATTATTGATAAGTATAAAAATAAATTTACTTTTAAAAATGTGTTTTTTAAATATTTAGCGATAGTCGGGTTAGCTTCGTTTTCTGTTATGATTCAGCCGGATCTTTCAAACACATTGATAATAATCGGAACTTTAACTGCTATGTATATAATTGCAGGTATGGACAAAAAAGCAATATTGTTCTCAGGAATGGGAATATCAATTGCAAGTTTTGCAGCTGTATATTTTTTAAATTCTGGATATAGCAGAACGAGTAGAATTCAAGCGTTTATCAATCCATTAAAATATAGAGATTCAAAATCTTGGCAACTTATAAAATCACTTTTTGCAATAACAAATGGCTCTCTTTGGGGTGTTGGTCTTGGAAATGGAAGACAAAAATATACTTTATCTGAGGCACACAATGATTTTATTTTTGCAACTATTGCAGAAGAATTTGGATTTATAGGTTCTGTGTTTTTAATTGGAGTGTATATTTATTTAGCATATTTAGGAATAATGATTTCAAGATATATAAAGAATTTATATGGAAAAATGATAGTACTGGGAATAACATTCTCAATCGGATTACAAACATTAGTAAATATAGGAACAGCTACCGGAACGATTCCTCCTACCGGAGTAACTTTACCTTTTGTCAGTTATGGTGGCTCATCTTTAGTTATGACTTCAATAATGATTGGGATTATTTTAGGAATTGTCAGATATGATATTAAAGGGAGATAATATGAGAGTTGTAATATCAGGGGGAGGTACAGGAGGACATATATATCCTGCTGTTGCAATAATTGAAGAATTAAAAAGAAGAGACGAAAATATAGAAATTTTATATATAGGTTCTAAAAACAGTATGGAAAGTGAATTAATTCCAAGTTTAAATATAAATTTTAAATCTATTGAGGTTATGGGGCTTCCAAGAAAAATTAATAAGAAATTTTTTAAATCAGTTTTTATTTTATTTAAAGGATTATCTCAAGCAAAAAAAATATTAAAAGAATTTAAACCTGATGTTGTTATAGGAACAGGAGGTTTTGTAACGGGACCCGTTTTGTATAAAGCTCATAAACTTGGTATTTATACAATATTTCACGAACAAAATAGTTATCCGGGAATTACGAACAGAATCTTATCAAGATATGTGGATTCAATGGCTGTTACTTTTAGAGAGTCAATTAAGTTTTTTAAAAATAATGAAAAATGTGTTGTTACAGGAAATCCTATTAGAAATAGATTTCAAAATTTAGATAGAAAAGAATCTCTAAAGTTTTTTGAACTTGATGAAGATTCCAAAAATATTTTTTCCTTTGGAGGAAGTAATGGAAGTGAAGAGCTTAATAAAGCAATTTTAGGAATTTTGGAGAAATTTTATGACAATAATAAAATTTCTTTAATCCACGTAACAGGAAAAAGTAACTATGATAAATTTTTAGAAGAAATAAAAAATAAAGATATAAAAGTAGGTAGAAATGTAAAAATTTTACCATATATGATTGAAATGGATAAAGCTTATGGAGTTTCAGATTTGGTTATAACAAGTTCCGGAGCAATAACATTAGCTGAGATATCAAAAATAGGTTTGGCAAGTATACTAATACCAAAAGCATACACTACAGAAAATCATCAAGAATTTAATGCGAGAGCATATAAAGATATTGGTGCATCTGAGCTTATACTCGAAAAAGAGTTAAATTCTGATTTATTATGGGAAAATATAGAAAAAATAATTTTTGATAATAATAGACTTGAACAAATGAAGGAAAATACTAAAAAGTTTGCAATGCCTAATGCAGTAAATGATTTTGTTTCAATATTTTATGATAAATTTAAAGGGAGATAGATATGTCTGGCAATAACAAAGGAAAAAAACCTAAAATATTTGTAAAAAAGAGACCTGATAAGATTGATGCAGTACATGATGAATTTTATGAATATGACAACTTAAAATCTAAAAATAACACTTTAGATGAATCATTTTTTGAGGATTTTAAGAGTGTAGATTTTGACCAAATGAATTACGATAAAGAACATGTTCCTTCTGAAGATATAGGAGATGAAGATGTTCCATCAGCAGACATCATAGAAGATGAGGTTATTCAAGAAATTCCTGAAAAAACTGTAGATGCAGGAGAAAATACAGATAAAATTGTGGAAGACAAAACAGATAAGATTGTGGAAGATGTTAGTACATCGGAACAATTTGATTCTGACGATGACGATTTTGGAAGTTTAGAATCAGAAAATGAAGATTTTATTTTAAAAGAAGAACCGAAAGCTGTATTATCCGACGAAAAAAGTAAAGATGAAGGCATTGCTTTTGAAGATAAAGATGAAAAAGATTCAATATTTGATCAATATGGGATATCTAATGATGAAGAGTTAGCAAAAGAGGAAAATTATGATTCTTTATTTGAAAAAGATGAAAGTACTGACAACGAATTAGAAGATGATGAAGATGACGATTTTGGAAGTTTAGATGACGAGATTAAAACCGGTCAAATAAATTACGTAAATGTTAGTCAAAAGCCAAATTATTATAACGAATTAAAAGATACTACAGACGAATTAGAAGATGATGAAGATGACGATGAATATTATATAGACAGAAAAGGCAGAAAGAAGAAAAGAAGAAAAGGAATTAGAATATTTTTTAAATTCTTATTGGCATTTTTGTTAGCTTGTATGGCAATAATGGTCTATTTTGGATTAACCCATGATTTGTTTAAGATTGATTACATAAATGTAGTTGGTAATGTTGCAAATGAAAGAGAAATTTTAATTTCTAAAAGTGGTGTTAGCGTTGGAGACAATATATTTCTAGCATCTTCAAGTAAAATTAAGAAAAATTTAAAAGAGCTTTCAAATATTGAGGATGTAAAGGTAAGAAAGAATTATCCAAATATAATTGAAATAGAAGTAAAAGAAAATTATGTTAGTGCCTATATAAATACAGCAAGCGGGCTAACAACTATTGATAATTACGGTAAAGTTAAGGAAGTTGCTACGGATAACTCTAAAGCATCAGGAGCACAATTAAAAGGAATCAGCGAAACAGGATTAAAGGTAGGAGAAGATTTTTCTAAGGATGAAACGAAAGTTAAGTTTTTATTGAATATTTTGACTAAAGAATATTATTCTGACATTGTTAGTATTGATTTTACAAATGATAAAGAAATAATAATAGAATTAAAAAACTCTTTAAAAGTAACTTTTGGAGATTTAAATGACTATACTAAAAAGACGCAAATAATTGGAATTTTAATTAAAAAAATTCAACTTGAAGGAATAAATGCAAAGGAAATTATACTAAATTTAGGAGATAATCCAATAATTGTAAAAAAATAGTAGAATTTTATTTAAAAATTTAGTATAATAACATTGGTTACCTAAAAAATAAATATGAAATAATATAGGAGGAAATAAAAATGGCATTTGAGATGGAAGTATATGGAAATGACTTAGCTAAAATTAAAGTTTTTGGTATTGGTGGTGGTGGAAACAACGCCATCTCAAGAATGAAACAATCTGGACTAAGAGGAGTTGACTTTGTAGCAGTAAATACAGATAGACAAATTTTAAATTCTATTGATATAGAAACCAAAATTCAAATAGGGGAAAAATTAACAAGAGGACTTGGCGCTGGGGCAAATCCATCTGTTGGTGAAAAAGCTGCAGAAGAAAGTAAAGAAGAAATAATGAGAGCTCTTGAAGGAACCGATATGGTTTTTGTAACTGCCGGTATGGGTGGTGGAACAGGAACGGGTGCTGCTCCGATAGTTGCTAGTATTGCTAAAGAAATGGGAATTCTAACTGTAGGTGTAGTTACTAAACCATTTACTTTTGAAGGAAGAAAAAGAGCAATTCAAGCAGAACAAGGAATAGAAGCACTTAAAGAAAAAGTTGATACATTAATAACTATTCCAAATGATAAACTAATCCAAATTTCTGAAAAGAGAACTACTATGTTAGAAGCATTTGCTAAGGCAGATGAAGTTTTGATGAATGGTATTCAAGGTATTTCTGATTTAATTGCTGTTCCTAGCGTAATAAACTTGGATTTTGCAGATGTAAAATCAGTAATGCAAGATCAAGGCGTTGCTCATATGGGAATTGGTATAGCAAGCGGAGAAAATAGAGCTATTGAAGCTGCAAAAATGGCAATTAACAGTCCATTGCTTGAAACTTCTATTGATGGTGCCAAAGCTGTTCTTCTTAATGTTACAGCTGCGAATGTCGGACTTTTTGAAGCACATGAAGCTGCAGAGTTAATTAGAGAAGCCATTGATGGAGATGCTAATGTTATTTTTGGTACAGGAGTTGATGAATCACTTGGAGACAATATCAAAATTACTGTTATTGCAACAGGATTCGATCCGCTTGTAGCCGGAGGGATTAGAAAATCATCAGGTGTTGAAAAAAAATCTTCTTTAGATAAAAAAGATGATGGATTAGATTTAGATATTCCAAGTTTCTTAAGATAATGAAGTGTCCTAATTGCGGAGCGGAAACTACAAGGGTTTTAGATTCAAGAAATTCGAATGATAAAACTTATGTCAAGAGAAGAAGAGTTTGTGAAATTTGTAATTATAAGTTTACTACTTATGAAAAAATGCCGGAGTTTGTAATTTTTGTATTAAAAAAAGATGGTTCCAGACAAATTTTTTCGAGGAATAAAGTTTTTGCAGGTATAAAAAAATGCTGTGAAAAAAGAAATATTCAAGATAAAGAAATAGAGTCCGTTATAGATAGTATTGAGATGGATATAAGGCAGAATTATAAAAATGAGATTAAATCTACTCAGATTGGGGAGTTGGTTTTAAAATATTTAAAATCACTTGATGAGGTTTCTTATATTCGTTTTGCCGCGGTATATAAAGAATTTAAAGATATAAAGGCATTTTTGGAATATTTACAAAAAGAATTTTAAGGGGTGAGTGAGAAATTCATCTCTTTTTTTATGAAATAATATAATTTTATAAAATATATTTATCAATAAAGTAACAAGAGATAGCTAGTCATTGTCAATTTTAATTTATTTTTTTTTCAAATTATGATAAAATAATAGTGGATTATGGTTAAGATTCTAATTTATTTTTGACTTAAATATCGGAGGAGTATTTTATGAAAAAAAATATTAAAAATATAGTTATTCTAGTTTTAATTATAGAAATTGTGGGATTAGGATTGATTTTTTATCAATCAAGTCTTGAAAGAGCAAAAGTGAGGAAAGAAAGAGAAAAATATTATATAGTTACAGATATAAATAATAATGATGTCTTAAAAATTGAAAAAAAATATTTATCTCCTCAAGAATTGAATAAGATAGTAATTACTAAAGCCGGAAATGATAAAAAATATATTATAGAAGATAAAAAATTAATAGGGGATGTTATTTCAAAGTTTGAATTTAGTAAATTCGTTTCTAATTCCGAACTTACTATGGGAACAGAGGATATAACTATAACTTTTGAAAGTAATAATAATGTATTCAGTATTTCTTTATCTGCAGAAGACAGGACGGCTACTTTAAAGTATAATGAATATTCTTTTCTAGTAACCGTTACTGATAATTTTTATAATTTTGTTTATGAGTTGTATTCTAAAATTTCTTAGAATTGGAGTTTATTATGAACATAAAAGAATTAATTGAAAAGCATGGGGGCACAAATGAAAATTGGTTAATTTTAGAGTACTTAACGGGAAAAAAGTCTGTTGAATTAAAAATGGATTTAAGATTTTGTGTTGATTCTATATATAATGATTTTTTAGAAATAATTGAAAAAAGGAAACAAAATTATCCTTTACAATACATTTTCGGGAAATGGGAATTTTACGATTTGGAGTTATTTGTTGATGAATCAGCTTTAATTCCAAGATTTGAAACTGAAATTTTGGTTGATGAAATTGTAAAATTGAACTGTAAAAAAGATAAAATTTTAGATATAGGCTGTGGTAGTGGAGCTATAAGTCTCGCTTTAGCAAAAAATTTGTACAAATCTTATATTTATGGAGTAGATATAAGCAAGGAAGCTATAAATTTATCAAACAAAAATAAAGAGAAATTAAATTTACAAAATGTAAAATTTTTTGAAAGTGATATTTTTTCAAATGTAGATGAGAAACATTTTGATATTATAGTGTCAAATCCTCCTTATATTGATGATGCTGAAATGAAAACTCTAGAAAAAGAATTATCTTTTGAACCACAAAATGCTCTTTATGGCGGGCAAGATGGACTGTTCTTCTATAGAGAAATAATTATAAATTCTTTAGATTATTTATCTGAAAAAGGAGTTTTAGCTTTTGAAATAGGATATAATCAAATGGAAATTATTTCTAATTTACTAATTGAAAATGGATTTGAAATTTTACTTCAAAAAAAAGATTTTGCAGGTTTTGATAGAATAATAATAGGTAAGAGGAGATAAAATGAGTTTAATTAGCTTGTTTTTAGTGTTTTTATTCATTGGAGCATATAATTTTGGTGGAGGATATGCAATGATTCCACTGATTATATCTATGGTTGTAGATAAATATGGTTGGATTGGAATGAATGACTTTATAAATTTTGTTACAATTTCACAAATAACACCAGGTCCAATAGCTATAAATCTTGCAACATTTGTTGGATATACAGTTGGGAATGGAGTTTTAGGATCTATAATTACAACAATAGCTGTAGTTTTGCCAAGTTTTATACTAATAACTTTAATAGTATTTTTTATGCAAAAATTTAAAGATAATATACATATTAAAAATTTTTTTACAGGAATTAGACCTATCGTACTTGGATTAATTGCATCCAGTTGTGTAGCTGTTATAGATTCTGATTTTTACACTTTTTATTCGATTGTTACTTTTGGAATAATTTTTTACTTAACTACTTATAAAAATTTACATCCGATAATTGCGATATTTTTAACCGGTTTAATCGGAATGTGGCTTGTTTAGGAGGTAATTATGTTATTTCAATTATTTAAGACATTTTTATGGATAAACACTCTAACCGTTGGTGGTGGAGCTGCTATGATTCCGGTTATAAATAAAGAAATTGTGGAAAAAAGGAAATATATGACTCAAGAAGAATTTTTAGATGCACTTGGAATAGCACAAAGTGTTCCGGGCGTTTTAGGTTGTAATATAAGCATTATAGTAGGATATAAGTTAAAAGGCTTGGCAGGAGCATTAGTTTGCTTGTTCTGTTCAATTTTTCCCGCTTTTTTGTCAATTCTTATAATTGCTATATTTTTCAAAGATATGAGTGCGAATTACTATGTAAGTAAATTTTTTGTCGCTGTTAAACCCGCTTTAATTGCAGTTTTAGCATCAGCTGTTATAATACTTGGGAAAAAGACGGAATCTCAAGCTATTCATTATTTAATTAGCTTTATAGTTTTAATTTTAGTAAGTTATTTTAAAATAAGTCCTTTTCTTGTAATATTTTTGGGCGGTTTTGGATATGTTTTATATTGCAAGTATTTAGTGGATAGACATTAACAAATATGATAAAATATTTGTATAAATTTGGAGGAAATTATGATTGATGATAGATATGATGAAGAAAAAGATAATATAATGCAGGAAAAGAATGAAAAGAATGAAAAGAATTTTGGAAAAATATTCTGGGATTATGCAAAAGTTATAATTCTTGCACTTTTAATAAGTTTTGGAATAAAAACATTTGTCGTTACAAGCACTATTGTAGATGGAAGAAGTATGAATCCGACAGTAAATCATGGAGATAGACTTATGGTTAATAAATTGTTTTTTATGAAAAAGAATATAACTCGTGGAGATATAATCGACTTTTATGTTCCTGATGCAAAGAAATACTACTTAAAGAGAGTTATTGCAGTTGAAGGAGATACTGTTGAAATAATTAATGATAGAGTTTATTTGAATGGAAAAATGTTGGAAGAGAACTATGTAAGTACAAATGTTACAACTCCACATAATAATACTACAAAATGGGAAGTTCCTAAAGGATATGTTTTCGTTTTGGGGGATAATAGGTCAAATAGTAGAGATGGTAGAGATTTAGGAGTTATTCCAAGATCGGATATTGTTGGAAAAATTATATTTAGATATTATCCTTTTAATAATTTTGGAGGGTTAAAATAATTTATGAAAATAGAACAGAAGAATATTAGAAATTTTTCTATAATTGCACATATAGATCATGGAAAATCAACTCTTGCTGATAGATTAATAGAAAAAACAGGAATGATGACTAAAAGAGAAATGGAAGAGCAGGTTTTAGATAGTATGGATCTTGAGAGAGAAAGAGGAATTACTATTAAGCTAAAAGCTGTAAAACTTTTCTACAAAGCAAAAGATGGAGAAACTTATGTTTTAAATCTTATTGACACTCCGGGACATGTTGATTTTACTTATGAAGTATCAAGAAGTCTTGCTGCTTGTGAGGGTGCTATTTTGGTTGTTGATGCAACACAAGGTGTTGAAGCTCAGACTCTTGGAAATGTATATTTAGCATTAGAACAAGATTTAGAAATTTTACCGGTTATAAATAAAATAGATTTACCGTCAGCTAGAATTGATGAAGTAAAAGATGAAATTGAAGAAATAACAGGCTTTGATACAGAGGGAATTCCTTTAGTTTCTGCAAAAGAGGGACTTAATATTGAAGATGTACTGGAAGATATTGTAAATAATGTCCCTGCTCCAACTGGAGATGAAAATGCACCACTTAAAGCACTTATCTTTGATTCGTATTATGATTCATATAAAGGTGTTGTTTCCTATGTTCGTGTAGTTGAAGGAACTTTAAGAGAGGGAATGACTATTTATATGATGGCAACTAAAGGAAAATTTGAAGTAACTGAAGTTGGTTATACTGCTTCAGGAAATGTTCAAACTGGAGAGCTAAAAGCCGGAGATGTAGGTTATGTAGTTGCAAGCATAAAGAATGTAAAAGATGCAAGAGTTGGGGATACTATTACAGATTTTGAAAATATGACTGACTCAGCTTTACCTGGATATAAAAAAGTTATTCCAATGGTTTATTGTGGAATTTATCCCGCAGAAGGGGAGGATTTTAATAGTGTAAGGGAAGCTTTAGAGAAACTTCAAGTAAATGATGCTTCATTATCCTTTGAGCCTGAAAGCTCTGTTGCACTAGGCTTTGGATTTAGATGTGGATTTTTGGGACTATTGCATATGGAGATTATTCAAGAAAGACTAGATAGAGAGTTTGATTTGAATATAATTACAACAGCTCCATCTGTAATCTATAAAGTTGCCAAAAAAACAGGAGAAATACTTGAAATCCAAAACCCAAGCAATTTGCCTAAAGAAACTGAAATAGAATATATGGAAGAGCCTATTGTTGAGGCAAATATTATGACTCCAAAAGACTATGTCGGAACTATTATGGACTTATGTCAAAACAAAAGAGGAGTTTTTGAAAATATGGAATATCTCGATCAACATAGAGTAAGTCTAAGATATATATTGCCGTTGAATGAAGTTATTTACGACTTTTTTGATGCATTAAAATCAAAAACAAAGGGTTATGCTTCACTTGATTACGAGTTAAAAGGATATCAACGTTCAGATTTAGCTAAATTGGATATTTTAATTAATGGAGATTTAGTTGATGCCTTTTCAATAATTGTCCATCGTGAAAAATCTTACGAAAGGGCGAGAAATATAGTTGAAAGACTTAAAGATGAAATCCCTAGACATCAATTTGCAGTACCTATTCAAGCTTCAATAGGTTCAAAAGTAATTGCAAGAGAAACTGTAAGAGCTTTGAGAAAGGATGTACTTGCAAAATGTTATGGAGGAGATATTTCAAGAAAGAGAAAATTACTCGAAAAACAAAAAGAAGGTAAGAAGAAAATGCAACAAATTGGTAGCGTAGAAGTACCTCAACAAGCATTTTTAGCTGTATTGAAATATGATGAAAAATAGATAAGAAAGCCTATTATAAGATAGGCTTTTTGCTTAATAGGAGAAAAAATGAAAAGATTGGGATTATATATTCACATTCCTTTTTGTGATAGAATATGTAATTATTGTGACTTTACAGCATTTCAAGGTGCAAATTCTAAAATTAAAGAGTATGTAGAAGCTTTAAAAAAAGAAATTGAATTAAAAGGAAATAAAAACTTTTTAATAGATTCTATTTTCATTGGAGGAGGAACTCCGAGTTTTATTGACGGAAAATATATATTTGAAATTTTAGAAAAAGTAAAGGAAAATTTTACAGTCCTTGATAATATTGAAATATCAATTGAAACAAATCCGAAAACTTTTGATGAAAAAAAATTGGAATACTATAAAAGTACAAAAATAAATAGAGTATCAATAGGAGTACAAAGTTTTAATGATAAAATCTTAAAAGAATTAGGAAGAAATCACAACTCCAAAGAAGCATTAGAGAGTATTGAATTGGTAAAAAAATTTGACTTTGATATAAATTTAGATTTAATTTTTGGATATCAAAGTCAAATAATAGAGGATGTTTTGTATGACTTTGAAATGGTAAAAAATATAAATCCTGAACATATCTCCTATTATGCTTTGATTATTGAAGAAAAGACGAAATTTAAGGCATTACAAAATGCAGGAAAATTGGATTTTTTAGATGAAGAAACTGAAAGAAAAATGTATCATCTAATCGTAGAAAAATTAGAAGAAATGGGAATGAATCAATATGAAGTTTCAAATTTTGCTAAAGTCGGGAAAGAATCTGTTCATAATAAAAAGTATTGGAATTGTAAAGAGTATTTAGGACTTGGAATTTCGGCACATTCATATTTGAATGATGAAAGATTTTCCAATACAGTTAATCTTTCAAAATACATAAAAGAATTACAAAGTGGAAATGTTCCAATAGAATTTAGAGAAAAATTGGATATGCCTACAAAAAAATTTGAATATATCATAATGAATATGCGTTTAAAAGAGGGGTTTTTAATTTCAGATTATAATAGACTTTTTGAGTCTGACTTTTTAGAAGAGAATAAAAAAGCTGTAAAAATAGGATTAGAAAATAATGTAGTCGAAATTAAAGATGATAGAATATATTTTACAAAAAGAGGTTTTGACATAATGGACAGCTTTTTTGTAAATTGTAATTTAAAGGAAACAAGGTGATAAAATGGTATTACTTAGAAAAAAATTAGAAAATATCAATTTAAAATATGAAAAAATACTAAGAATTATTAATACCATATTTAATATTTTATGGGTTTTGGTATATTCAATTTATTTTATAATTTCATTTTACTTATTGGATTTTCAATTATCCTATGTGTTTGATTTTTTACAAATTTTATTAGGATTTATTTTTATATTTAACAGTATGAATATGATTTATTTTATGTTAATTAGATATACTAAATTTAAACTTAGTTTTATAAATCCATTAGATATATTAGTAAAAATTTTAGCTTTTTTAAATATGAATTTACTATTATATATTTCTATTTTTAAATCTGAGTTTTTATTTTACAATCACTTTTTAACTTTATTTAATTATTCGTATATTATATTTTTAAGTTTTGAGTTATTCTTTATCTTATATAATATTAATGATGTAAAATTTAAAATTAAAGATAATGAATTTCCAAATAATAATGAAATAGATAAATGGTTTGATAACGAATATTTCGGTTATAGTTTACAACTTAAAGAGTTTCTTAATAGAGATGTAAAAGACTATATTAAGACAAATCACGAGAATTTAAAATTTTTAGAAGAATTTATTTTTAGTAAATTTCCAACTGAAAATGATTTGATAAGAGAGAAATTTTTACTTGAAAAAAATAAAAATATTGATATAAATTCATTTGAGCTGATTTCAAAAGCTATAAATAAAGGGGTAACTATAGCAATAGCATTTATAATAAAAACAGGCTTAATATCTACAATTATTATTTCATCATTTATTTCTGCAGTTTTTGCAACTATAAGATTAATTTTGACATCAATAGCAGTTAAAATTTCTCTGTTCATAGGAAAAAACAATATTACAAAAGCAGAAGATTTGAAAACATATCTAAAGGTAGGATTTTTAGTTTTTTTAATTATGATTTTAATATTGGCTTTGGATAATTTAAATCTTATTATTAAAAATTCAATAAAAAATAAAAAGAATCGAAAATATAAAGAAAACTATTTAAAGCTAGTAAGATATATATGTGATAATTATGATTGTTTAAAAAATAGAGGTAAATAATATGAAAGCTGTACTTTTTGATATGGACGGAGTCCTTATAGATTCAGAAATGTTTTATATGAAGGGAACTTATGACTGGATTTCCAAAAGAGGTTTTAAAGGAAAACTTGAAGATACTTTTAGACTAATCGGTACGAATATGGAAGGAACATATAATTTACTTTATGAGATGCTTAATAAAAAATATTCAATTTCTGAAATTGATGAAGAAAATAGGAAATATTTTTTAGAAAATCCTATAGACTATAAAGCTATTTTAAATCCTTATGTAAAAGAAATTTTAATATTTTTAAAAGAGCATAAAATAAAAATTGCTGTTTGCTCATCAAGTCCTAAAAAGACAATTGAAAAAGCATTAAAAGAATGTGAAATTTTAGAATACTTTGACTTTATAGTAAGTTCAGATGAGGTAAAAAAAAGTAAACCAAATCCCGATGTTTATCTAAAAGCCTGTGAATTTTTAAAAGTTTCTAAGGAAGATGCTTTTGTAATAGAGGACTCAACAAGGGGAATAGAATCTGGGAAAAATGCAGATATAAAAGTAATAGCAATAAAAGATAAATTCTTCGGACAAGATCAAACAAAAGCAGATTACATTTTTGAAAACTTAGGCGATGTTTTAGAATTTTTAAAAGGAGAAATATAATATATTATAAATACTTTATATTAATTTGTTTTAATATTTGATTAAATATCAAACAATTATCTTATTAAAGGGTGGAAATTCATGTTAGAAAAATGTTTAAAATGTATAAAAAATAATAGTAAAAAAATAATTAACCTTTTAAGAATAAATATAGTGTATTTTTTTTCGCTTTTTTATGTTAGTTCTGTTATAATTTTTAGAAAAGAATTTATTAATATTATTTCAATACTAATAGTTTCTATAATTATTTTTTATTTGATTTATAATAATATTAATTTTAACTATTTAAATAAGATAAATTATATTATTGGGATATTTGTTCCTTTAATTTTACTTTTTTTAATTATTTGTTTTGATATTAATAATATTTTTGGTAAATATAATCTATTATATATTACTTTAACAGAAACTTTAAATATTTTATTCTTTTTCGTATTTTTTATTATTTCTTCTTTTTTACTAAATATAAGTAAAATAAAATATGATTTTAGGATTTCATTTTTTTCTCTGTTTGGAAATGTTTTAAAATGTTTTTTATTTATAATTATGTTATTAAGTGTGTTTAAGAATAAAGAAATTAGTGTTACATATAATTTGGCTATGTTAGTTTTTATATTTAATTTTATTGAATTTATTATTTATATATTATTAAAGGATAAGTATTTTACACTAGATAAATGGTTTAATTATCAATATTTAGGATTTTATGAGAATATAAAAAATTTTTCAAAGAATTTTAATCCTAATTTAACTATAAGTAGAAATCATACCATGTCAAAATGCATTGAAAAGAAAGTGTTAAATAAATTCAAAACTAAAAATGGATTAAATAGAGAAAAATTTTTAATCACAAAGAGACATAATTATTTAATTGCAAAAAATGGTACATTTTTAAAAATATGTAAGGAAGTATTTACATCGTCTGCAGTTATTACATTATTATATACATTAGCACATAAGTATTTTGATAATTCAAGTTTTACATTTTTAAAAATATTAAATAGGATAATAGAGAAAAACAATATTGTTACTTATATTTTTATTTATTTTTATATTATTAGTTTAGTAATATTACTTTCGTTTTTAATTTTCGAAAAAAATAAACTTTCTAGAAATAAAAAAAGATATTTAGAAATATTAAATTATATAATTGAAAACTATGAAAATTTATATATTGAAAATTCTATAAAACAATTATGTATAGGAGATGTATCATATTCTAAAAAATATTATTTAAATACAGTAATAATTGAATATAAAAAGTTAATTGATATTGAAAACTTGAAAGATTTATTGGAATTTTTTGTAGATAATGGAATACAGGTTTTATTTTACTCTTATAATTTTATGAAGAAAAAAATAGAAAAGGATTTAAATACTGCAAGATTATATAATCATGAATATTTTATTATAGGTAAAAAAGAAATAGAAAATATGTTTACAAATTTTAGTGAATCCGATAATAAACTATATTCAATATTATCTGAAAAATTAGGAATCTCTGTGAATGAAAAATTTATAATAAGTGAAAGTGAAGAAGAAATCAAATTAGAGTTTGTTGATTTTGAAGATAAATATTTTTCCGATTTAAAAGAAGTGTTAGAATTTTTAGAATCAAAAATGGAGTAAAAGTTTAATAAGAATTCCTTATGAATAATAAATATCCATTAATAAAATCAACTTTACTTTCTTGCTTGAATGGATTTTTAACAGAAAATGGTGGAAGTTATACAGGCGATATATTTTTTAGAGGAGAAAATATTAAAAATATTAAACCGATTGAGTTAAAAAGAAAGATTTCTACACTTTTTCAAGATTCTAAACCTTTTGACTTTTCAATAGAAAAAAATATTACCTATGCAATGGAATTTTATGAGGGAAAAGTTAAAAATAAAAAAGAGAAAGTTAAAAATTTATTGGAAAGTGTAAATTTATATGATGAAGTAAAAGACAATTTAAGTATTTCTCCTTCAAAATTATCAGGTGGGCAAAGACAAAGACTTTGTATTGCCAGGATGCTTACAACTTGCCCTGAAGTTTTGATTTTTGATGAACCTTGTTCCTCTTTGGATGAAAAAAATTCTATAATAATTGAATCACTTATAAAAGAACTTTCAAAAAAATATACTATAATAATTTCAACTCATAATGAAAAGCAGGCAAATAGACTAGCAGATAGAATAATTAGAATAGAAAATAAAAAACTAATATAAAAAATTTGAATTAAAAAAGTTAAAAAATTGCTTTAATCGGGTATATATATAACGAGGTTCTTTGTGATTTTTTAGTTCGAAAATTTTTAAAACTTAAGTATTTATATATTTAAGTTTTTTTCTTTAGTACATATTATACGGAGGGAGTTTATGGTAAAAACATTGAGTAAAAGCATAAGAGAGTATAAAAAAGACTCGATTATGTCTGTTATTTATATTGTCTTTGAAGTTATTATGGAATGTATAATTCCTTTTATTCTTGCAAATTTAGTAAATGGAATTAGATTAAACATTCCAATTAGAGATTTATTTAATCAGGGATTAATTCTTGTTGTAATGGCAATGCTATCTTTAACTTTTGGAATATTAGCGGGAAAGAAAAGTGCAGTTGCATCTGCAGGATTTGCTAGAAATTTAAGAAAAGATATTTTTGAAAAAGTTCAAGGATTTTCTTTTGAAAATATAGATTCTTTTTCTAATTCGTCATTGCTTACAAGACTTACAACTGATGTTACAAATGTTCAAAATGCTTATATGATGACAATTAGAATGGCGATTAGAAGTCCATTTATGTTTGTTTTCTCTTTTGTTATGTCATTTATTATGGGTGGAAAACTTGCATTTATTTTTGTTATAGTTGTTCCAATACTTTTAATTGGACTTGCATTTATACTTATAAAAGCGATGAAAATTTTCAAAAAAATATTTTATAAATATGATGATATGAATAATACTATTCAAGAAAATATAAAGGCTATAAGACTTGTAAAATCTTTAGTTCGCGAGGATTTTGAAATTGAGAAATTTGATAAAGTTGCAAGTGAAGTAAAACATGATTTTACAATTGCAGAAAAAATAATATCATTGTATGCACCTTTAATGCAATTTTGTTTATATGTAGATACTGTTTTGATTTTATTTTTGGGCTCTTATGTTATCGTAACCGGAATTAATCCAAATTTCAATGTAGGGCAAATGTCTGCACTTATGACATATAGCTTTATGATTTTAAGTAGTTTAATGATGTTTTCAATGGTTCTTGTTATGCTGACAATGGCAATGGAATCTTCAAAGAGAATATCAGAAGTTTTAAATACGGAATCAACTATATCAGATGAAAAATCATTGCACAAAAAAATTAATAGTGGAGAAATTGAATTTAAAAATGTGATTTTTAGATATTTAGAAGATGCAAAGGAAAATGTAATTAATGATGTTTCATTTAAAATTCCTTCAGGTAGTACTGTTGGAATAATTGGAGCTACCGGTTCTGGAAAGAGTACATTAGTTCAATTAATTCCAAGACTTTACAATATTAATTCAGGAGAAATTTTAATTGACAATATTAATATTGAAAATATTGACATTGAATTATTAAGAGAAGAAGTAGGTATGGTTCTTCAAAAGAATACTTTATTCTCTGGAACAATTAGAGAAAATTTAAAATGGGGAAACAAAAGTGCAACCGATGAAGAACTTGATTTAGTTTGTAATATTGCTCAAGCAAGTGAAATTTTAAATAAAATGCCTAATGGCTACGATGAGTATATTGAACAAGGTGGAGCAAATTTATCAGGTGGTCAAAAACAAAGACTTTGTATTGCAAGAGCATTACTTAAGAAACCGAAAATTTTAATTTTTGACGACTCCACTTCAGCTGTTGATACAAAAACAGATGAATTGATAAGAAGAGGTTTACAATCCTATATGCCTGAAACTACAAAAATTATAATCGCTCAAAGAATATTATCCGTACAAAATGCAGATATAATTTTGGTAATTGAAAAGGGCAAAGTAGTTGCTAGTGGAAATCATGAAACTCTAGTAAGACAAGAGGGGTTATATCGTGATTTATATTTAACACAAGGAGGAGTTGTAGATGAAAAATAGTAAAAAATCAATTTTATTCAGAGTAATAAAAGAAGTATTTACAGCTTATCCTGTACTTTTTCCTTTAGTTTTAGTTGGAATAGTATTTACTGCTGGGGTTAGCTCAATTCCAAGTTTATTTATACAAAGAATTGTAAGTTTACTTGAAGCTAGAGATCCTTCGGTTTCATGGTCTGTTTTTTCAAAACAAATGATTACTTTAATCTTAATATTAATTGGAGTAGATATACTTTCTTTGATACTAACAGCCGTATATAATCTTGCAATGGCTACTATAACACAAGGAACTCTATATCAAATGAGAAAAAAGATGTTTGTAAAAATGCAAACTCTTTCTTTAAAGTATTTTGATACTGAAGGTCATGGCGATATAATGAGTTATTATACAAATGATGTTGACGCTTTAAGACAGATGATTTCACAAAGTTTACCAAATGTCTTAGCATCGTTAGTTGTTGTTATAACAGTTTTTGGCATAATGTTATATTTTAGTTTTTGGATGACTCTTACAGTTTTATTAGGTGTTGTAGCCATGTATTATGTAACAAAATATGTTGGTAAACATTCAAGAAAATACTTCATTGAACAACAAAAATCATTGGGGAAAACTGAAGGTTATTTAGAAGAAATGATTTATGGTCAAAAAGTTGTTAAAGTTTTTAATTATGAAGATGAGTCAATGAAAAAATTTAATGAAGTTAATGATAAGTTGTTTGACGATTCTCAAAAAGCTAATTCTTATGCTAATATATTAGGACCTATTTTAAATAATATTGGAAATATTCTATATGTTGTGGTAGCAATTGTTGGAGGACTTTTAATTTATTTTAATGTATATAATTTAAGTTTTTCAGGAATGGCAATTAGTATAAGTATAGTTGTTCCATTTTTAAATATGACAAAGCAATTTTCAGGAAATATCAACCAAGTTTCAATGCAATTAAATTCAATTATTATGGGTTTAGCTGGTGTTGAAAGAGTTTTTGCTCTAATTGATCAAGAACCTGAAGTAGATGAAGGTAAAGTTGAAATAGAAAAAGAAAAAGATAAATATGAATTTGTAAAAGAAAATGGAGAAAAAGTAGAAGTTCTAGGAAATATTGATATAAAAAATATTGTTTTTGGTTATAATAAGGAAAAAACAGTTTTAAAAAATATAAATATTACTGCAAAACAAGGAGAAAAAATCGCACTTGTTGGGGCTACTGGTAGTGGTAAAACAACAATTGCAAATCTTATAAATAGATTTTATGATGTAAATAGTGGAGAAATTTTATTTGACGGAATAAATGTAAATTCAATAAAAAAAGCTGACCTTAGAAAAAATGTAGGAGTTGTATTACAAGAAACTAATTTATTCACGGGAACTGTTTTAGAAAATCTTAGATATGGACATTTAGAAGCTACAAGAGAAGAATGTATTGAAGCTTGTAAAAAAACAGGAGCTCATGAATTTATAATAAAACTTCCAGAACAATATGATACTGTCTTAAGAAGTGGTGGAGAAAACTTATCTCAAGGCCAAAGACAGTTGCTTGGAATTTCAAGGGCATTACTAGAAAATAAACCGGTTCTTATTCTTGATGAAGCTACTTCTTCAATAGATACAAAAACAGAAAATGTTGTTCAAAAAGCTATGTATGTTTTAATGGAAGGCAGAACTGTTTTTATAATTGCTCATAGACTTTCTACAATTTCAAATTCAGACAGAATAATTGTTTTGGATAATGGAGAAATTTTAGAAATGGGAACTCATGATGAATTGATTGAAAAACAAGGAAGATATTATCAATTATATACAGGAAAATTTGAATTGGATTAAAAATATATGAAGATAGTGTGGCAAAATTTTTTATTTTGACATACTATCTTTTTTGTTATATAAAAATATGATAAAATAATCATATCAGATTGAAAGAGGTAATTATTGTGGCAGTTGGATTTATAACAGGAAGATTTGGAGCAGATAGGACTGATAAGATTTTAGAGCTTTGTTTTGAAGAGGCTAAAAGAGAAGATAAAAAGCCTATTTATATTTTAGTTACGGAAAAATTTACATATGAAATGGAAAAAAGATTAAGTGAAAAGCTTGAAGATGAAAAAAATATTGACCCTAATTTTAGAATTAGAGTTGTAAGTTTTTCAACTTTAAGTAAAATTGTCTTTACTAATGTTGGAGGACTTAAGGAGAGAAGACTTACAACAAGTGCTAGAAGTCTTTTGACTTTTAAAGCTATGGATATGGTTTCAAAGGATTTGATTACTTTTAAGTCCGATGATTTTAAAATGGGTTTTGTAAACAATATTATGGATATGATAATAGAGTTTAAACAAAATGATTTTTCAGTTTCAGATGTTTTTTCACTTATAGAAAATGTTAAAAATGAGTCTTTGAAATTTAAAATGCAAGATTTATATAATATTTATAAATCTTATGAAAATTTGATTGATAAAAAATACTCTGATACAGAAGATACTTTGAATATTTTTGCTGAAAAACTGGATGATTTTGAAAGTATCAAAGGAGCAACTATTTTTGTTGACGAATACATGGACTTTACTCCTGCTCAATACTTGGTAATTGAAAAGTTAATCTATTTTTCAAAAAATATTTATTTTTCTCTTTTAACTGATTTTAAAAATTTACATTCAAAAATGAATATGTTTTTAAGAAGTAATTCAACAATTTTGAATATTAAAAATATTTGCGAAAAGTATAATATTCCATTACTTGAAAATATTTCACTTTCAAATAAAAGTTATTATAATTCGGAAGATTTATCGTTTTTGGAAAAAAATATTGGTACTTTTTCTCCAAAACCATATTCTAAAGATTCTGAAAATATTAGACTTTTAAAATTTAAAAATATATATGATGAAGTTTCTTTTGTTGCAGAGGAAATTTCAAAATTAGTTAAAACTAAAGGCTATAGATATAATGATATAACTCTATGTATGAGAAGTTTAGATGAATATTCTTATATAATAGAAAGAGTTTTTGACGATTACAATATAGATCATTTCTTGGACGAAAAGATTTCAATTATGGAAAATCCAATTATTATTTTAATTTTATCCATTTTGGATATGAAGGATAAAAATTATTCCTATGATTCTGTTTTTAGATATTTGAAGAGCGGACTTACAGGGATTCCGGATGAGGATATTTTCCTTTTGGAAAATTATGTAATTGCAAATGGTATAAAAGGTAATCGCTGGTTTGACGAATCTTGGAACAAGTCCATCGTCCATAGTGTTGAGGAAGAAAGTGATGATGAAAAACTTGTAAAGATAAATGAGATAAAAAATATGGTGATAACTCCGATAAAAAATTTACATGCTAAGTTAAAAGGTAGAAATACCGTAAAGGATATTTGTAAATATTTATATGAGTTCACTTTGGAAATTGGACTTTTTGATAGAATTAATGAACTTGTATTGAATTTTCAAAATGAAGGAAATTTATATAAGGCGAAAGAGTATTCTCAAGTTTGGGGAAGTTTTACAGCTGTTTTAGATGAAATGGTTGAATTTATGGGAGAGGAGAAGATTGCCTACTCAAAATTTATAAATTTAATTAAAACTGAACTTGAAAATATTGAACTTGGAATTGTTCCACCTTCAAAGGATGAAGTCTTTATTACAACTGTTGATAGAATGAAAAAGCCTTCTACAAAAATAGCTTTTGTATTGGGAGTTAATGACGGGAACTTCCCAAAAAATATAGTGGATAATGACTTAATTAGCGAAAATGAAAAAGAAAGTTTAAAAACTTTGGGTTCTAATTTTTCCAAGAATAATTTACTAAAAACTACTGATGAACAATTTTTAAGTTATAAGACTTTTAGCATTGCAAAAGAAAAATTGTATATAACTTTTCCTATTTCCGATTTAGAGGGAAAGAGTCTTTTAGTTTCAAGATTTGTGAAAAAAATTAAATTCATTTTTGAAAATTTGGAAGTTGAAAGCATAGATTATTTAAAAGATTTTTCTATTATGGATATTTTTGAAACTTTTTCTAAAGAGAGATTATATCAAATTTTAGTTTCCAATATTGAGGCTTTAAATTCAAATAAATTGAGCGAAAATGATAAATTCAATTTTAGAGAAATAATTGATTTCTTGATTGAGGATGAAGATTATAAATATAAAATTGAAATTTTAAAGGATAAATTAAATTACAAAAAAGAAGCAGAAAATATAAAAGATTATACTTCATTTCTTTATGAAAGTGGAAATGTAAGTATTTCAAAACTTGAAAACTTTATGCGTTGTCCTTTTTCATATTTTATAAACTATGGACTTAGAGCAATGGAAAGAGAAGTCTATGACTTTTCTCCTGCAGATTATGGAACTTATTGCCATAAGATTTTTGACGACTTTTTTAAGGGAGTTTTTGAAAATAATATTGATTGGAATACAATTGATAGAGAATTTATCAAAAGGGAAGTAGAAAAATTAACGGCAAAAATGGCTGAAAAGTCTAATTTTATTCTTGAAAGCTCTCCAAAATATAAATATTTTTCAACTATTACACACAAAAATATTGTTGAAAGCATAGAAATTATGGCTGAACAAGTAAAACGTGGAAACTTTGTTCCAACAGGTTTTGAAACAGAATTTGGAGATAAGTCAATAAAACCTATCACTTATACTTTAAAGAATGGGAAAGAAATTAAATTAGCTGGTAAGATTGACAGAATTGATGTTTTTAAAGGAGAAAATTTTGACTTTTTAAGAATTATTGATTATAAATCTTCAAAAAGAGATATTGACTTAAATCAAGTCTATGCAGGACTACAACTACAACTTTTTGTCTATATGAATGCAATTTTATCTTCCAATAAAGAAAGATATAAACCTGCAGGACTATTTTATAGTGATTTTACAACAAATTTTGTCGGATTTGAAACTTATTCCAAAATGCTTGATATGAATGATGAAAGTTTTCATAGTGAAAAACTTAAGAAAAATAAACTTACAGGTTTTGTTATAAAGGATATGGAACTTTTGAAGAATTTGGATAGGACTTTGGATGCGGATAATTTGACTTCTGAAATACTACCTATTAAATTAAAATCAAAAGGACTGGAAATCGGTGCAAGTACATTGGGCTTAACTACTGATGAATTTGAAATTGTAAATGAATTTGTTTTAAATAAGACTAAGGATATCTGTGAAGAAATTTATGCAGGGAATATTGATATAAAACCTTTCAGATATAAAAATAAAAAGCCTTGTGATTATTGTAAATATAAATCCATTTGCAGATTTGATATTAAGCATAATAAATATAATAATATTAAGAACTTATTGACTAAAGATAAACCAAATGAGGTTTTTGAAAAAATGAATTCGGAAAATAAAGAGAAAAGAGGTGAGAAATAGTGAGTGAAGTAAAGTGGACTAAAGAGCAAAGACAGGTAATTGAAAGTAGAAATACAAATTTACTTGTGTCTGCGGCAGCAGGTTCTGGAAAAACAGCTGTACTTATCGAAAGAATTATAGAGCTCGTTTTAGATGAAAAAAATCCGATTGATATCAACAAATTACTTGTTGTAACATTTACAAAATTGGCTGCATCTGAAATGAGAGAAAGAGTAAGTAAGGCTATTGAAAAAAAACTTGAAGAAAATCCGGAAAATGAACATCTTCAAAAACAATTACTGCTCCTTAGCGGTGCTGACATCACAACTATTGACTCTTTTTGTAAAGATGTTTTGATTTCTTATGCTCATTTGGTAAATTTAGATAGCAATATAAAAGTTATAGATCCTAGCGAAAATGAAGTTTTAGCCAAAGAAGTTATGGAAGAATTATTTGAAGAGCTTTATGAAAATAATGATGAGAGCTTTTTGAGACTAGTTAACTGGTATGCCAAGAAAAACACGGATGAAGGACTTTTACAACTTTTACTGAATGTAAATAATTTTGTGAATTCTCATCCTTTTCCAAAAATTTGGCTAAATGAAAAGGCAGAATTTTTTAATACAAATACAAAGGATGATGATTTCTATTTAGAAAATTACATCTTGGATATTGCAAAAGATGTAGATATTGATTTGGAATTTTTTGAATTGAGTATAAAAAACAATTTGAAAAAAATCGAAGACTATCCTGAACTTGAAAAATATGTAAATATGTATAATGATTTGTTAGATGCTCTATCTGTCGTAAAGGAAAATTTAAAGAAATTTTTAAAAGACAATACGAAGTTTGATGAGCTTAAAATATCAACTAATGAATTTTTAAATTCGAACTTTGTAAGTTTTAAAATTTCAAAATGTGATGAAGAAGTAAAAGAGATATACAATAAAGTTAAAAAAGAATTGGATAGTATAAAGTCGGAAATTTCAGAATCACTTAAAACTTTAAATTTAGATATAGAAAATATAAAGAGAGAAAGTGATTTAATTTATCCTTATGTTCGTTCAATTTCTGATGTTGTAATTAAATTTAAGGAAAAGTTTTGGGAGAGAAAGCAAAAATTTAATTATGTAGATTTTGCCGATATTGAACATTTGGCACTTGAGATACTTGTAGATATTGATGAAGATGGAAATATTATACCGTCTAAAACAGCTTTAGAATATCAAGAAAAATATTCTGAAGTTTTTATTGACGAATATCAAGACAGTAACCTTGTTCAAGAAATTCTTTTATCAGCAGTTGCAAAAGATAATAACAGATTTATGGTTGGAGATGTTAAACAGAGTATTTATAGATTTAGGCAGGCTGATCCAAGTATTTTTATGGAAAAATATGAAAATTATTATAGAGTTGAGGATGATATTGACAGTTTTAATAAAAAGATAATGCTTTACGCAAACTTTAGAAGTAGAAAAGAAATTCTTGAGGGAACAAATTTAATTTTTTCAAAAATAATGAAAAAAGAAACAGGAGAACTTGATTATACTGTTGACGAAAGATTAAACCCTATGGCAAGTTTTAAAGAAAGTGATGAAAATGTCGGTGGTGCAGTTGAAATTCTTTTAGTTGATGAAAAATCTGATGATGAGGACGAAGACGAGATAATTTTAACCGATGAATATTCAGAAGATTTTGAGGAGATGAAGTCTTTTAAACTTGAATGTATAAAAATTGCAAATACAATCTACAATATGATGAACAATAAAGAAAATCCTTTTAAAGTTTATGATAAAAATTTGGATGATTATAGGAAAGTTGAGTACAAAGATATTGTTATTTTGATGCGTTCTCCAAGCAGTAATACAAAAATTTTAGAAGAAGTATTTTTAGAATATGATATTCCAATTTATGCAGAGAGTATGGGAGGATATTTTGATACTTTTGAAGTTGATACAATAATTAATTTGCTTAAAATTATAGATAATCCTATGCAGGATATTCCTTTAATTTCAGTAATGTATTCTCCAATTTATAATTTTACATCAACTGAATTAAGCCAAATAAGACTTGTAGATAGAGAACTAAAATTTTATGAGCTTTTAATGAAAATACTAGAAGATGAAGATATTGAAATTAGAGTAAATCTAAAGGAAAAAATTGCAAAATTTATTTCCGATTTAAAATTATTTATACAAAAAAAATCTTTAGTTTCAGCTGATGAGTTAATATGGTTTTTATATAAATATACAGGATACTACAATTATGTCGGACTTTTGGATATGGGAGAGCAGAGAAAAACTAATCTGATGTTGCTTTTCGAAAAGGCGAAAAATTATGAAAAAAATTCTTATAAAGGATTATTCAATTTTGTAAATTATATTCAAAAAATCAGTTTAAAAAGTGATATTTCTGAGGCAAAATTAATTTCTGAAGATGCAAATGTAGTTAAAATTATGAGTATTCATAAGAGCAAAGGCTTGGAATTTCCTATCGTATTTCTTGCAAATACGAATAAGAAATTTAATTTTAGAGCCGATGACAGCAATTTAGTTTTACATCAAAAACTTGGTTTCGGTGCAGTTGTTTATGATATGGATAAAAAAACTTCTTTTAACAGCATTATGAAGAAAAAAATTGAAAAATTCAAAAAGAACGAACAAATTGCAGAAGAAATGAGACTTCTTTATGTTGCAATGACAAGAGCAAAGGAAAAACTTATAATAACCGGAAGAGTAAAAGATTATGAGAATTTAAGAGAAGAAATAAGCTCCGGAATTGATGAAAGAGGCAATATAAGTAATTATAAAATTTTAAAAATAAATAATTATCTTGATTGGATATTAAGCTCCATTGATAATCTTACAGTTTATGGAAAGAGTTTGAATTGTTTAGGAAGAGAAGAAAACTTTTTAGGAAATGAAGACTTGAAATTTCAATTAAATGTAAATACTAAAACAGAGGAATTTATAGAATATCAAAGAATTAAAGAAGAAATAAAAACAAATGAAATAATTTCGGAAGAAGATGATATAGAAGTTAAAAATGAAATGCGAACTGTTAAAGGATTTTTGGAGGATAGATTTAACAAAGAATATGTTTATAAAAATGTCTTGAACAAGCCTTCAAGCATTACTGTTTCTGAAATCAAAAAGATGATTCAGGAAGAAGACGAAGAAAAACATCAAAAATATTATAAAGAGAATTTTGTTTTGAAAACTCCGTCATTTATTCATCAAGGAGAAGAAAAAGTCGGATTTAATTCTGCAGAAAAAGGAACTATTTTCCATTTAGCAATGCAACTTTTAGACTTTTCAAAATTTGATACAGAAGATGTTTCAAAAATAAGAGAAGAAGTAAAGTTGCAAATAAATTCATTCGTTGAAAAAAATATTATGAATTTGGACGAAGCAGAAACGATAAAAATAAATTGGATAGTAAAATTTATTCAGTCTGATATTTTTAAGGAAATTTATATTGCAAATAAATCTGAGAAATTATTTAAAGAAAAAGCCATTGACTATAATATAAAATTGAAAAATCTATTTAAAGATGAAAATATTTCAGAAGACGAAAAAATTATGGTAGTCGGAATAATTGACCTTTTCTTTGAAAATGAAAATGGAGAAATAATTTTGTTGGATTATAAGACGGATTATGTAACAAAAGAAAATCTTGAAGAAGTAAAGGCAAGATACAAAGTACAATTGGATTTATATAAATCTGCAATTGAAGACATTTCCGGTAAAAAAGTCACTAAAAAGGGATTGTATCTATTTGGAATAAATGAATTTGTTGAAATTTAGCAAAAATCAAAGTCAAAACTTGACTTTGATTTTTTAATGAGATAAAATATAATTACATATTAGAAATATGTAAAATTAGATTAATTTCAGGAAAATAAATTATTTAATTGAGAAAATAATTATAATATTTTGCTTAAATATAATTATATGGAAATAATATAATAGGGAGTTGGGGGAATTAATGAAGTCATTCATTCAAGTTTTTAAGAATTGTATTAATAAAAAAATAATTGTTATATTTGCTTCTTTGATTGTATCACTAGACAGATTAATTTTAATTTCAATGTTTCCATTAATTATAACAATAAAGAGAAAAGAAGATATAATCGTTTTATTATATATTTTATTGTTTTTTATTGTCGGAGAATTTTTTAATATTTTTGTAAATTACAGTTTGGAAAAGCATGGAGAAAAGCATAAAAAAGTACTGAAATTAAATATGTTAAAATCTTTTGAAAATATTGAACTTAAAGAATTTGAAAGTGTAGATTTTAAGAATAAAATATTTGTAGTAAATAATTATATTGAAAATTATATAAAAATTTCTAAAGATTGCTATAAAACCCTTATAAATTTGTTTTTAGCTCTTTTTGTGTTGCTTATTATTTTTTATATTAATGTATATATGTTTATAACTTATTTATTCGTAATTGCTTTTATTTTGTATTTAAAGAATAATCAATTAAAAGCGTCTAAAGATATTTGGATTAAATATATGGAAAATTGTAAGGAACACAATATAATAAATAATATATTGATAGATAAAAAACATTCCAATGAAAGAAAAATATTTAATGTTTTTAATTTTTACAATAAGATATTTTTACATAAGTATGACGATGCTATTAATGAAAATTTAAATGATGCTAAAAATCGTCTGAAATTTGATTTTTTATATGAAGTTTCAAATTATTTTCTTGTATTATTTATGCTGATTGTAAGTTTATATTTATATAATTTGGGAAGTATTAATATCTCCTATTTTTACTTGTTAAATAGTGGATTAATTGTAATAACTGAAATAATTGGTACTGAATTAAATAAAATATCAGATTATTTTAATTTTACAAATGGTATTAATTTATATCACGAATTTATTACAAAGAAAAAATTAGTAAAAAAAGATGTAAAATTAAGTAATTATAATATAGAATTTGATAGAGTTTTCTTTAGATATCCTAATTCAGATGAATATATAATTAAGAATTTTTCATTTACCTTTGAGTTTGGAAAGAATTATTCAATTTTAGGTAGAAATGGTTCAGGAAAAAGTACTTTAATTAAGTTGCTATTAGGATTGTATAGAGTTGAAAAAGGTAATATAAGAATAGGTGGTGTTGATATAAATGATATATCATTAGAACAGAAGTCAAAAATATTTTCTGTGCTTTTTCAACATCCTAAAAAGTATCCATTTACTATTTTTGAAAATATAACTTTAGAAGAATCTCAAAAAGGAGATTTAGACATAGATAAGAGCATTATTGAATTTGTTGAAAATTTTAATGATGGAATAGATTCATACACCAGTATTAATTACAAGAATAATGTTAATCTTTCAGGTGGTCAGTGGAAAAATATATTTTTTAATAGAGTTTTTTTGAGAAAATCAAAAGTTTTTATTTTTGATGAACCTACTTCTAATTTAGATCCTTTTTTAGAATTAGAATATTATAAAAATATACAAGATAAAATTTCTGGAAGCTTAAATATATTTATTTCTCATAGACTTGGAATTGTTAAATATACTGATATAATTTTATTGATTGAAGATGGAAATTTGATTGAATCGGGAACACATAATGAATTAATTTCTTATGGAGGAAAATATTTTGAAATGTATGAAATTCAAAAATCAATTTTTGACTAATATAAAAATGATATCTAGGTGTATTAATCTATTTTATAGTACATATAAGAAAGAGTTATTTATTATGATATCGGTTACAATAATAACCGCTTTGACTTATATGTTTGGGATGATTTATACTAGAGAATTCTTTAAAAGAATAGTTATTTTTAAAAACGATAATTTTAATATTTTTTTTAAGAATGTTTTGTTTTCGTTTCTTCCATATGTTACATATTTATTTATAATATCCTTAAAGAAAATTTATTTTGATAGATATTATATACAGTATATGCTAATTCCAAATTTTGAAAAAATTTTAAAAACAAAAATTCAAAAGAAGTGTTCTGAAATCGAAATTATAGACTATGAGAAAAATAATATAAATGAAAAAATTCATGAAGCAACAGTTTGTAGTACAAATACATTTAGACTTGTAGAGACTGTTATTTCATACTTTGGTTTAATTTTGAATATTGTATTAATTTCAAATTTTATTATTTTTATTAATATAAAATATCTATTTTTTTTGATACTAATATTATTTCCTTTAATTTTAGAAAACTATTTTAAAGGAAGATATATTACTAAATATCGTTTAGACCTGAACTTATATGAAAGAAGAGAAAAAGAGATTGAGAATTGTATTTTAGAAGATTCAACTTATGCAGAATTTAAAATATATAATACTTTAGATTTTGTTTTAAAAAAATTAAATAAGGCATTCGATGAACACAATAAGAAGTTTTCTATTTTGAATAAGAAGATATATCTCATAGAATTAATTTCAAAATTATTAGTATATTTAGGAAAAATATCAATATATATATTGGCTACATTCGATTATATAAATACTAATGATATCGGCAATTTAATTATAGTGATAGTCGGTGTAAATATAATTTCAAAATTTATTGAAGAAATTTTTTCGCTACAAGGATATATTATGATGTTCTCTAAATTATCTGTACCATACTTTGAATTTATGAGCTTAGAATTTGACAAAGAAAGCTTGTATAATGATGATTCTATGGAATTATCTAATTTGAATTTTAAATATCCAAATGCTAAAAATTATTGTTTAAAGAATATAAATTTGAAGATAAATAAAGGAGAGATTATTGCTATAGTTGGTAAAAATGGTTCTGGAAAAAGCACTTTAGCAAAGATTTTACTTGGATTATATAAGTCTAATGAGTCTGGAGGTACTAGATTAATTTCAAAAAATTCAGTTGTTTTTCAAGATTTTTGCAAATATCCTTTAGATGTTAGAAATAATATCGAGTTAGGCAGTGAATCTAGTCAAGATTCTTTTGCTATTATGAAATCAATGGGATTTAAAAATGAATACTACAAAAAACTATTAGGAAAAGAAATTGGCGGACTAGAACTGTCGGGAGGGCAGTGGCAAAAACTTGCTATATGTAGGGGAATTTACAAAGATAGTGATTTTTTAGTTTTAGATGAGCCAACAGCAGAAATAGACCCTATTTTTGAAAAAGATATTTACGATATTTTTAAAAAAATTTTGTCTGACAAAACAGGTGTAATTATAACCCATAGATTAGGTAGTATAAAATTTTCAGATAAGATTTTAATATTAGATGAAGGAGAAATTTTAGCTTATGATACTCATATCAATTTATTAAAAAATTGTGATTATTATAAGAAAATGTGGGATGCACAAAAGCAAAATTATTTATAATTAATATCTTATATACTTTAAAGGAGAAGTTTTATTTATGAAAAATAAAAAAATTTTAAAGATTATATCAATCATTTTAGCTATAGTATGTATAATATTTTTATCAGTATTTTTAAGATATAAATATGAATTACATTCTTTAAAAAATGAAATTGTAAATAATAAAGTAATTAAAGTATATTTTGAGGGAAGTGGATATACAGCAAATATAGAGTCTGATGAGGATAAAAAAGAGTTTTTTAATCTAATTTCTGATTGTAAATTTAGATTTAAAATTACAATGGAAGATACAGAAAAATCTTCGCCTTCTGTAGAAACTGAATTTAATGGAAATGAGATATTTCTTTTCGTGTTTTCTAAAACTTCAAGGATTGATTTTAATCTTAAAAATAAATATTATTTACTTAACTATAGGACAAAAGATATTTCTGAAAAAAGTTTGATTAAATTATATGAAAAATTTTGCAAAAATTACAAAGAAGACAGTAATTATAAGAAGTTAAAACAAAGAAACTAGTGTTTTTTTTAAATTGTAAAAAATTTTATTTGAGTGCTTGATTTTATAAAAACATAGGTGTATAATATATATGTTTTCAAGGAGAATGAAAATAATTCTTGAAAAGTATATTATAATTTTAGCAATGAACTTTTAGTTTGAGGCATGATAAAAATACTGGATATAAAATTTGGTATTTAGGAGGAAGAATGATAATTTTTTATGGTTCAAAAGTAAGAAGTAAAAAAATAGGAGAAACAAAAGAAGAGTGTCATTGTGATCATTGTAATAATACCTCAATATGGACGCTTTATAATGATAAAAGATGGTTTACACTATTTTTTATTCCAATTTTTCCATTTTCATCAAAGAAGTTTTTAGCCTGTCCAGTTTGTGGATGGGGAATTAATATAGATGATAAAAATTCTGATAAAATAATGCCATTAGTAAAATTATATGATAAGTAGCTTTATGTTAAAAAATATATTTTAAATATATAGGGTAAATAATAACTGATTGAACAATTAAAATTTTTATATTGAAAATTGTTGGTTAAGGCAAGATTAAGTTTATTATATATGAACTTATTGTAAATTAAAATATTACACTAGAGAATAAAATTTCAAAATTGTTTACAATAATTGAGCTTGTCATTCCGTGAACAATTTTGAAATTTTTTATCGCAAATTTGGAAGTGCATTTTTACGAATGCGCTTTTGTTTTGGAGAAATTTTTAAAAATTTAATATTTTTAGAAAGGAGGCATTTATGGAAAGTTTTATAAAAAATATATTTGATATTGATAAGGGTGCAGAGGATTATCAAAAGAAGCTGGAAGTTGAGAAACAAAAGCTACTTAAAGATAGAAAAGATAAGATAAAAGTTATAGATGACGAGTATAACAAAGTTTTGGAAGAAGAACAAGAAAATCTTAAATTATATCTATCTTCAATAGAAAATGAGGATAAAAATAAGCTTGTTGAATATAATGAAAAATCTGAAGCAATAAAGAGTGTTTTTGAAGATAAAAAAGAAATCTTAATTAAAAATTTTGCTGATTCTCTTTTAGAAAGCGGTGAGTTTTATGGGGAATAATTTTCATTCAATTAATGCAAAAATTGGAGTTTTAAGAAAAGGAATTTTGAAACAGTCCGATTATGATAAAATTTTATCTTTTGAACAAAGGCATGAGATTGTGGATTATTTAAAGAATAATATATTATATAAATATGAAATTCCTATGTATGAAGAAAAATCTATGAGAAATAGATATGATACAGAATTTATGATTAATAAGATTGAGGCAGAATTGCTTGAAAAATTAAAGTTTTTCCTTTTTGGTGATGATAAAAGGATTATAGAAGCTATGCTTATGAAGTATGAATTTAAAGATATAAAAATAATTCTTAGAAGTATTGTTGAAAATGAAAAGATAGACTTGGAAAGAGATACAATAATGTATAAGAAAAATAAGCATATTGATTATTCTAAACTTGTAAATTGTGAAAATTTTAATCAGGCTCTAGATGTATTGAAAGGTACAATTTACAAAAAGGCAATTGCTTCTCTAACTGATGAAGATATATTTAGATTGCATTTTCATGTTGAAATGAAATTGGACAGTTTATATTTTTTAACTATGAAAAATGCTATAGATAAATTATCAAAATCAAGTCAAGCAATTTTTAATGATTATTTTTCTACTATAATAGATACAATAAATCTTCAATGGATAATCAGAGCAAAAAAATATTATGATTTACCGAATGAAGAAATTTATAGCTATAGTTTACGATATGGCAAATATATTAAAGGAGATTTTTTAAAGGACTTGATATATAGTGATAGTGTTGAGGCTATTGTTGAGAAGATAAAGAAAACTAAATTAAGACATACTCTTGAAGATGCAAATGGAAATACTATTGTTTCGAATAGAAATATTAAAGAATATGTTTATCTTAGTCATTTAAAGAAACTTAAAGACTATGATAATTCGATTTCAACTTTACTTAAGTTTATTATTCAGCTGAATATTCAAAATGAAAATTTAATTAGAATAGCAGAAGCAAATAAGTATAAACTAAGTAAAAGTGAAGTAAAAGAATATTTAATAAATATTCATTAATTTAGTTAGGGGGTGCTAAATTGGCTGTTGAAAAAATGAAAATGATGAATCTCGTTGCTTTAAAACAGGATGCACACAGTATTCTTAGAGAAATTGTTTTGAATGGCTCGATTCATATTACAAATGCAGGAAATTCAGAAAATTTCACAATGAAGTATATGGATTCTCAAATAGGAATTTTTAATGATATGGGTGTTGCTGTTGATAAAATAAGACCATATCATAGAGAAAAAGTTTTTAAAAAGAGAAAATATAAAGAACTTTTAGATCAGATGTTTGATTTCTTTAATATTAAAGAAGATGATGTTACTTTAAATGATTTAAAGAATTTAAATTATAGTGAAAAACTTAAATTATTAGATGATATATCTTTGAAATCTTCTTCAATAAAGACTAGGGAAGATGAGAATAGAAAAAAGAGAGCAGAAATTAAAATATTATTAAATGCTGTTGAATATTTTTCTGATAGTGATATGAAAATATCTGAGTTTTACAATTTAAAACATATTAATTTTGATATGGGAGAAATTTCAAAAAATTCTTGGATAAAATTAAAGGCAAATTATGAAAATATTAAGGGAATAGTTGTGCATTTAGGAACTAGTAGCTATGGGGAAACTGTGATAATCTTTACTCCTTCCGTTTATGCAAAAGATACAAAATATTTTATTCGTTCTTTGTCCTTTGATAAAATTGAACTTCCTAATGTAGATATTTCTTTTAAGGATTTTATAAAGAATAAAAATGCTGAATTGGAAAGTTTAGAAAGAGAACAAGATGAAATTTTAAAGGAAAAAGCTGAATTTAAGGATAAATATTTGCAAGATATTTTAGGTTTCTATTACAGATACAAAATTATTGAAAAGATTGAAGAACTTGAAGGGCATATTGCAGAAAGTAAAAATTTTATTTTATTAAGTGCTTTTGTTCCAGAATCTAAAGCTGAAAGTATAAAGAATTCAGTAGAAAAAGTTTCAGAAAGTGCTTTGATATATTTTGAAGATGATAATGAAATTCCTTCAAAATTTAAGATACCAACAAAGTTAAAAAATAATTTTATTTTAAGACCTTTTGAAGCATTGGTAAAGATGTATTCAATTCCAGATTATAAGGAAACGGATCCGACACCATTTTTTGCGATAACATATTTACTTTTATTCGGAATGATGTTTGGAGATGTAGGACAGGGTTTAATTTTTGTAATAGCAGGAATGTTATTATCTAAAAAATTTGGTGTTATTGCTAAAATTATTCAAAGAATTGGACTTTCATCAATGTTTTTCGGATTTGTATATGGAAGTGTTTTTGGAATTGAAGAGTTAATTTCTGCATTGGTTATAAGGCCGATGAATGATATTAACACAATACTTGTCGCAACAATTGGACTTGGTATTTTAATGATATTAATTGCATATATTATCAACTTTAGAAACTTAAAGATGAGAAGAGAATTTGGAAAATTATTTTTTGATAAAAATGGATTATCAGGATTTTTATTCTATATCTCATTTATAGTAATTGTTTTAAATACTGTTTTGTTAAAAAATTATGTAAGTGTAAATGTATCTTCAATGATTACAATAGTAAGTGTTGTAGTTTTGGTTGTAACTTCAACATTGATGTTTATGAAGCCAAAACTGGTTCCGATAATTAGTAAGACAGAAGAAAAGGAAGAATTTTCTCCTGTTGAAAGTGGTTTTGAAATGTTTGAAACTGTTATGGGATTCTTTTCCAATACTCTTTCTTTTATTAGAGTTGGAGCTTTTGCGATTAACCATGTCGGACTTTTTATGGCATTTCACGCTTTAGGACAAATGCTAGGTTCAAGTTTTGGAAATATATTTATGATTGTTTTAGGAAATATATTTATTGTTTGTCTTGAAGGACTTATAGTTTTCATTCAAGCAATAAGATTGGAATATTATGAATTATTTAGTAAATATTTTAATGGCGAAGGAATAAATTATGAACCATTAAAGGTAGATTTAAAAGAAGAAATTTAGGAGGAAAATTATGAAAATTACTTTATTATTAATAACATTAGGAATAGGAACAACTATTTTAACAGGTATATCTTATTTAAGAAAAGGAAAGAAAACAACAAAATCAGGATTAAAAAAGGCAATAGCAATTAATGTCGTTTCAATTTTAGCTTTATTTTTAATGGGACTTGTTCCAGATATTGCATTTGCAGCTGAAACTACACAAAAAACAGCAAGTTCAGCGAGTGGAATGGGATATTTAGCAGCTGCTTTATCAACTGGTCTTGCAGCAATTGGTACAGGAATTGGTGTTGGTCAAGCAGGTTCAGCAGCAATCGGTGCCGTTTCAGAAGATTCTTCAATTTTAGGTAAAACACTTATTATTCTTGGACTTGCAGAAGGTATTGCAATTTACGGACTTATAATTTCAATTATGATTTTACAAAGAGTTTAGGAGAATTCTATGATAAGTTATCTTATATCTGATAATACAGATACACTTGTAGGAATGAGATTAGCTGGTATAACTGGAGTTGTTTTAAAGACTAGAGAAGAGGCTTTGGAAGAATTTAATGATTGTCTAAATAATAAGGAAATTGGAATTTTAATTTTAACTGAAAATATTTTTAATCTTATTAGCGAAGAAGTTATGGAAGTTAAATTAAAAAATACTTTTCCACTTATAGTTGAGATACCGGATAGAACAGGTTTGAAAAGAGATCCAAATTTCATTACAAACTATATAAACGAATCAATAGGAATTAATATTTAAGGAGAAATCTTATGATAACAATTGAAGATAAGATAGAGTCATTTAAAAGAATACTAAATGAAGAAATTGATGAAAAGTATGATGAAGAATTGAAAAAAATTGCTTCTGAAACTGAAAGATTAATTACAGAATATAAAGCTAAAAAATATGAAGAAATTGAAAAATTAAAGAGAGAATATAGAACAAAACTTGAAAATAAGACAGATAAAATTCGTTCAAAGACTTTAAAAGAGGGACAAGATATCATTTTAACTACGAATAAAGAAATTTATGATGAATTTTTTAAAGCTCTTAAAGAAGAATTAAATACATTATATATGACTGAAAAAGGCGAAGAATATTTAAAAAACACATTAAAAAATGTGAAGTCAGAAATAAATTCTAATGATATTGTTTATGTTTATGAAAAAAGTTTTGAAAGAGATAAGGAAATAGTAAAAAATGTCTTAGGAGATTTCAAGGTTGAAAAAAGTCTTGATATAAAAGTTGGAGGTTTTGAAATAGAAAATGTGGAAAAAACATATAGATTGAATTATTCACTAGATTTTCTGTTGACAACGAAATACCAAAAAATTTTAGCTAAGTTGAAAAAAGAATTAGGAATAAACAATTAATTAATAATTGTAATGAGGAGAAAGGTAATGTGTAATATACCTAAAATAATTGATATAAATGGTCCTGTTGTTAAAGCAGACAGTATGGGAATTTACAAAGTTAGAGATATGGTTTTGGTTGGAGATAAAAAGCTAATCGGAGAAATCATATCTATTGACGAAGATGTGGCGACTATACAAGTTTACGAAGAAACACAAGGACTAAAAGTTGGAGAAACTATAGAAAGTACAAATGTTCCACTATCAGTAACATTAGGTCCAGGAATTATAGGAAATATATTTGATGGTATTCAAAGACCGCTTGAAAAAATATATTCAATGACAGGAGAATTTATTGCAGAAGGAATAGGTCTTGTGTCTATTGATAAAGAAAAACAATGGGATGTTGAAATGTTTGTTAAAGTTGGGGATAAATTATCAGCAGGAGAAATTTTTGCAACAACTCAAGAAACAAGTTTTATAGAACATAAAATTTTAGTTCCACCAACTGTTAGTGGTGAAGTAATTGAAGCTTTACCATCAGGAAAATATAATTTAGAGACTGATTTAGTAACAATAAAAGATGAAGATGGAAAAATTCATAATTTAAAAATGTATCATCAATGGCCTGTAAGAATACCACGTCCAATAGATGTGAGAATGCCAATATCAAGACCTTTAGTAACAGGACAAAGAGTACTTGATGTTTTCTTTCCAATAGCAAAAGGAGGAACTTCAGCACTTCCGGGTGGATTTGGTACAGGAAAAACTATGACTCAACATCAACTTGCAAAATGGTCTGATGCAGATATTATAGTTTATATCGGATGTGGAGAACGTGGTAATGAAATGACAGATGTTCTTGAAGAATTTCCAAAGTTAATTGATCCAAGAACTTCAAAACCGCTTATGGAAAGAACAATTTTAATAGCAAATACTTCAAATATGCCGGTTGCTGCCCGTGAAGCTTCAATATATACTGGAATAACTATTGCAGAGTATTATAGAGATATGGGTTACCATGTTGCAATAATGGCTGACTCAACTTCAAGATGGGCAGAAGCATTAAGAGAAATTTCAGGAAGACTTGAAGAAATGCCTGCAGAAGAAGGATATCCTGCATATCTTCCTTCAAGAATTGCACAATTTTATGAAAGAGCAGGTTATGTTGAAACTCTTTCAAAAAAAGAGGGCTCAATTACAGTGATTGGGGCTGTTTCTCCACCTGGTGGAGATTTTTCAGAACCGGTAACAGAAAATACTAAAAGATTTGTTTCGGCCTTTATAGGTTTGGATAAGAATTTAGCATATATAAGACACTATCCTGCTGTAAACTATCTTACAAGTTATAGTGGTTATACTTCATTGATTAAAGAATATTATGACGAAAATGTATCTCCTGAACTTTTAAAATTAAGAGCAAAGATGATGGAACTTCTTTCAGAAGATAATAAATTAAATCAAATTGTTCAATTAGTTGGAGAGGATGTTTTACCAAATGATCAAAGAATTGTTATAGAAATTGCAAAAGTTTTGAAAAAGGGATTTTTACAACAAAATGCAATGCATGAAACAGACAGTTATGTTCCTTTAAAAAAACAATTTGAAATGTTAAAAGTAATAGATAATTTATATATGAATTGTACTTTAGCTGTAAAACAACAAGTTGCCCTTACTCGTATAAAAAATGATGATTTATTTGAAGAAGTTATTAAGATGAAATATAATATTCCAAATGAAAACTATGATGAAGCATTTGAAAAGTTAAATGCAAAAATCAATAGCTATTATACTGCTTTGATAGACGAAAATCAGGGAGAGTAGGTGATAATTATGCAAAGACAATATTTAAAACTAGAAAAAATAGATGGACCTTTGATTGTGCTTAAAGGTGTAGATAATGTCAGCTATGATGAAATGATGGATATAGTAATAGATGGAAGTGAAAGAAGAAGAGCCAAGGTTGTTAGAATTCAAGGAGATAAGGTAATTGCTCAAGTTTTTGAAGGAACAACTGGAATTTCAACACAAAATTCTGCTGTTACTTTTACAGGAACTCCACTTGAAATTTGTCTTAGTAAAGATATTTTAGGAAGAACTTTTAATGGTGTAGGAGAACCGATTGACAATGGAGATTATATTATTTCAGAGAAAAAATATAATGTTAATGGAAGACCTATGAATCCGGTTGCAAGAGAATATCCAAGAGATTATTTGGAAACTGGAATTTCAGCTATTGATACTCTTACTACTTTAATTAGAGGACAAAAACTTCCGATATTTTCATCAAATGGTTTGACACATAATGCATTAGCGGCTCAAATAGTTAGACAATCCAAACTAAAAAATTCTGATGACAAATTTGCAATAGTATTTGCAGGAATGGGAATTAAATATGATGATTATGAGTTCTTTAAAAGTGCATTTGAAGAATCAGGAGCATCATCCAGAGTTGTTTCATATATAAATCTTGCTGATGCACCAATTGTTGAAAGAATTTCAACACCTAGAACTGCATTAACTGCTGCAGAATATCTTGCATTTGAAGAAGGAATGCATATCTTAGTAGTTATGACTGATATTACAAGTTATGCAGAGGCTTTAAGAGAAATTTCTTCTGCAAGAGAAGAAGTTCCTAGTAGAAAGGGATATCCTGGATATTTGTATTCAGATCTTTCTACTTTATACGAAAGAGCTGGAATGGTAAAGGGAAAGAAAGGTTCAATTACTTTAATTCCTATATTAACAATGCCTAATGATGATATAACACATCCAATTCCTGACCTTACAGGGTTTATTACTGAAGGACAAATAGTTTTATCAAGGGAATTATTCCAAAAGAATATTTATCCACCTGTAAATATTTTGCCTTCATTGTCAAGACTTATGAAAGATGGTATTGGAGACGGATATACAAGAGAAGATCACGATCAGGTACAATCTCAATTATTTGCTCTTTATTCAAAGGTTATAGAAGTTCGTTCTCTATCACAAATAATTGGAGAAGATGATTTAACAGAAATAGATAAAATTTATATGGAATTCGGTAGGGAGTTTGAACAAAACTTTTTAAACCAAAACTTTGATGAATCCAGAACTATTGAAGAATCACTTGATATTGCTTGGGATTTATTCAAACTATTCCCTAAAATTGAACTAGACAGATTGGAAAGTAAGTATATAGAAAAATATGGAAGGTGGTAATATGATTCAAAATATTGCTCCTACAAAATCAAATCTATTAAAAATAAAACAGGATTTAAAATTATCTAAGGTAGGCTATAATCTAATAGATAAAAAAAGAACTGTACTAATAAAAGAAATGATGCAACAAATTGAAAAGGCGAAAGAAATTCAAGAAGATGTAAAAGTACTATTTGAAAAGGCATATTCAACATTAGAAGAAGCAAATATAACTATGGGAGTTATGAATGTTCAAGATATTTCTTTATCAATAGATAAGTCGGAAAATTTTGAAATTTCTTATAAATCCATTATGGGACTTGATGTTCCAAGTGTAAAATACGAGCATGGAACTTTAAGACCACATTATGGAATGTATATGACAAGTCCTGCAATTGATGAAGCTATAAAAATGTTTCAAAAAATAAAAAGACTAGTATATAGACTTGCAGAAACTGAAAATACAGTTTATAAACTATCTATAGAAATAAAAAAGAATCAAAAAAGAGCAAATGCTTTGGATAAAATACAAATTCCTAATCTTGAAGAAACGGAAAAGTATATTTCAGAAGTTCTTGAGGAAAAAGAAAGAGAAGATTTTTATAGATTAAAAAAGATTAAAAAAAAGAAAAATGCGTAATGTTAAGGAGCAAATGCTCCTTTTTTTCTTGCTAATATATGTTTAATGTGTTAAAATACTTTTATAGATTAATAGTAAAAGGTGAAGTTATGAAAAGATTAATTAATATATTTTTTAATGACAATATAAAGTCATTAGAGGCATTCATAAAAACGAAGGAACTATTTGAAAAAAGAGGTTTTGAAGTTTCTGAAACTTTTAAAGAAGAAGCTGAATTGAGTATTTGCATAGGTGGAGACGGTGCTTTCTTAAGAGGAGTTCATAATTCCGATTTTCCAAAAGTTCCTTTTGTCGGAATAAATACCGGAACACTTGGTTTTTTTCAAGAAATTAGTTTTGATAAAATAGAAAAATTTATAGACGATTATATAGATGGAAAATATATTGTTGAAAAAATTAGATTACTGGAGTGTACTTTAAAGACAAACGATATTATATTTTCGAATAAATGTTTAAATGATTTTGTTATTAAATCAAACAGTTCAGAAATAATTCATTTAGATGTTTATATAGATGATAATCATCTTGAAACATTTGCAGGAGATGGTTTAATAATCTCAACACCTTCAGGAAGTACTGCTTATAATATGTCTGCAGGAGGAAGTATTATGTATCCAACTTTGAGAGGTTTTCAATTAACTCCTTTGGCTCCTATATTTTCTAAAGTATATAGGACGATTTCAAATTCATTGGTGATTCCTGATATATCAACCTTAAAAATAGTTCCGTTGGAAAATCAACACAAAAAAATTAGTTTTGTTGCAGATGGGATTGAAAAAGACTATACAGATGTATCATATTTTGAATTTAAAAAATCAAGATTTAAATTGTATAAATTGGTATTCAATGAAAACTGGTACTGGATAAATATGAAAGACAAGTTCTTATAAAAAAATCTTATAATTTTACGAATATCCATAGAAAATTAATATAAGTAAATTGTTGAAATTTTATATAAATATGATATAATATAGATAGATATAAGGCGTAAATAAATAATTGTATTACATAAATGTATAATAATGAGTTTATTTAGTTGCTTTTTCATATAATGTTCCGATATAAAACAGAGAAGATAAGTCGTTTGTACTTGTCTTTTTTGTTATCTTAAGAAAATAACAAATAGGAGAAAGTTTATGGAAATGAGAAGAAAAGACAGAGAATTAAGTATAGAAGAAGGAAAAGAATTACTAAAAAATGGAGAATATGGAGTACTTTCAACGTCCGATAATTGCAATCAGCCTTATGGTATACCGTTGAGTTATGCATATTTTGATGGTGTAATATATATTCATTGTACAAATCAAGGTGGATATAAATTAAAAAACATAGAAGAAAATTCTAAAGTTTCTTTTACGGTAGTAGATAAAGTTGAAAGACAAGCGAGTCAATTTTCTACAAAATATATGTCCGTTATTGTACTTGGAGAAATAACTATAGTTAACAATGAAGAAAAACTTAAAGGTATTAAATCAATATTATATAAATATTCACCTGATTTTATAGAATCCGGAATGAAATATATTGAAAAAAGTTTCGATAAGATTCATGTTCTAAAAATAAATATAAAAGAAATAACTGCTAAAGGTAAAAAATAATTGATATTATATAAAAATTTTATAAAAATAACAAGTAAAAAAGGACTGAAATGATAAATTCCAATCCTTTTATTTGATTATAATTCAATATCACCAAACAAGTCAGCCATTGAAAATCCAGTTTGAGTTTCTGGAAGTTCAAAGTCACGTTTTTCTTGACGTTTTTGACGACGAGGACGTGATTGACGTTTTTCTTTTTGGTCATCTTCTTGTGCTGGACGTTCTTCAAGAGCCTTGATAGAAAGTGATACACGTTCTGCATCAGCGTTTACATCAAGAACTTTCACAGTTACTTCCTGACCGACTTTAAGCACATCTTTTGGATTTTCAACACGTTTATATGAAATTTGTGAAATATGGACAAGTCCGTCAATACCTGGTAATACTTCTACAAAAGCACCGAAATCTGTTAAACGTTTAACTGTACCTTCGATAACATCACCGGCAGCAAGTTTTTGTTCGACACCGTCCCATGGTCCAGGAGTTGTAGCTTTAAGAGAAAGCGATACACGACCTTCTTCTTCATTCAAATCAAGAACTTTTACTTCGATTTCATCGCCAACTGATACAACAGATTTTGGTGAAACATTGCGCTCATGTGACAATTCAGTTAAATGAACAAGTCCGTCAACACCACCAAGATCAATAAAAGCGCCAAAGCTTGTGATACGTGCAACTTTCCCAGTCACGATGTCACCAACAGCCAATTTACCAAACACTTCAGCACGTGCTGCTGCTGCTTGAGCTTCTACAACTTCACGACGTGAAAGGATAAAGCGATTTTCTTTTGGATCCACTTCTTTAATTTTTGCTTCAAATTCTTGACCTACAAAACGTTCAGTGTTACGAACGAAACGAGTATCTAGCATTGAAGCAGGA